>Ga0078972_1001494_pt1 | contig 86772 bp, 85 predicted proteins | sample YelNatPaOPGAMG01_FD_67568 | JGI IMG/M metagenome (GOLD analysis project Ga0078972, IMG submission 67568) | Hot spring thermophilic microbial communities from Obsidian Pool, Yellowstone National Park, USA - OP-RAMG-01 (SPADES assembly) (version 2) | ecosystem: Environmental > Aquatic > Thermal...
ACACTCCGCTCGGCTCGGTCGGATCTCTCCTCCCGGCTGGAGTCTGCTACCGGGCGCTCCGGCGCTTACCCGGACAGGACTTGCACCTGCTGGAACAACGCGTCTTTCAGGACGCACCATTGCGGGAATTTTACCAGAATGCGTGCGGGCGAGGGGATGGAAGGCGGATCCGCCGATCCGCCGGCCAAGGGAGCGGCGGCGGACGAGGGCGCACGTCTCCTCAGCCCCTTATCCCGTCGATCTCCTCGAGCGGTTTCCGCGCCTCGGCCGCCCGTTCTTCGCCGACCCGGATGCGGCACAGCGGCGGCAGGAACGGGCTGAAGGGTTCCAGGCGCGTGGCGAATTCGCCGCCGGGGACGCAGTATGGGATGCCGGCCTCGTCGAGCAGGTCCCTGGCGGCGGCGAGCGCGGCCAACTGCAACTTCGTTGCAAGTAGCCCCTTGACATTGCCCACCCCGGCATCCGATACTGAGGCTTGATGCAACCGAGTTTCAATTGCCGCCGTCCCGCATCCCTCATCGATCTGGGCGCCGGCGAGCAGGGCATTCTCGACCGCATCGAACTGCCGGAAGAAATTTCCCGCCGGCTGATGGAACTCGGCTTCGTGCCCGGCAGCCGCATCACCGCCGCCCTGAGCGCCCCGGGCGGGGATCCGCGCGTCTTTCGGGTGGACGGCTCTGAGATCGCCCTGCGGCGGGAGACCGCACTTCACCTGAAGCTTCGCCCCGAAGCCGCCGGCGGCGATTAGCATGGGCCATTGCGACGGCTGCCCGGCGGCGCGCGCACTCGAAGTGCCGCGAGCGACGCGCACCATCGCGCTGATCGGCCCGCCCAACTCCGGAAAGACCACGCTTTTTAACCGCCTGACCGGGCTGCGCCAGAAGGTGGCGAATTATCCCGGCGTGACCGTGGAGCAGCACGTCGGCCAGGCGCGTCTGGACGGAGGCCGCGAGGTCACGCTGGTCGATCTGCCCGGCGTCTACAGCCTGACGCCGCGATCGGAAGACGAGCAGGTGGCGCGCGACGTGCTTGAAGGCAGGATGCCGGGCTCGCCGCGCCCCGACGCCGTGCTGCTGATTCTGGATTCCACGAACCTGGGCCGGCACCTGATGCTCGCCGCGCCCGTGCTCGCGCTCGGTCTGCCGACAATGATCGTGCTGAACATGGCCGACGACCTGCGCGCGCGCGGCGGCGAGGTGGACGCGGAAGCGCTGAGCCGGCAACTTGGCGCGCCGGTGGCGCTCGCGAGCGCGATGCGCGGCGAAGGGCTCGAGCCCGTCTTCCGGTTCGTGGCCGAGCACAGCGCGCCGCCCGCGCCGGTCGAACTGCCCGTGCTGCACGACGTCCCCAAATGCCGCGCCTGGGCCGCGCGAATGGGCAAGCGCGCGCAATACCAGCCGCCCGCGCCGCCCGTGTGGACGCGCCGCCTCGACGCCGTGTTTCTTCACCCGGTTTTCGGACCGCTGATTTTCGCCGCCGTCGTCGTAACGGTTTTCCAGGCGATGTTCTCGTGGGCGCGGCCGATGATGAACATGGTGCAGGCGTTCGTCGCGTGGTCCGGCGCGCAGGTGGCCGCGTTGCTGCCGGCCTCGCCGCTACGCTCGCTGTTCATCGATGGCGTCTGGAACGGCGTTGGCGCGGTGCTGGTGTTCCTGCCGCAGATCCTGCTGCTGTTCCTGTTCATCGGGATTCTGGAGGACTCCGGCTATCTCGCGCGGGCCGCGCTGATCGCGGACCGCACCATGGCGCGCGTCGGGCTGCAGGGCAAATCGTTCATTCCGCTGCTCTCGGCCTACGCCTGCGCCGTGCCCGCGATTCTGGCGACGCGCACCATCGAGAACAAGCGCGACCGCATCGCCACCATTCTGATCGCGCCGCTGATGACCTGCTCGGCGCGGCTGCCCGTTTACACGCTGATCATCGCGGCGTTCCTGCCGGAGCGGCCGCTCTTCGGCCCGCTGCTCGGCACGCGCGCCGCCGCCATGCTGGGACTCTATCTGCTCGGCTTCCTCGCAGCGTTCGGCACGGCGCGCGTCCTGAAATCCTCGATCCTCAAGAGCGAGCCGGCTTCATTCGTGCTCGAGATGCCGCCCTACCGCCGCCCGACGCTCGAATCGCTCGGCCTGCGCCTGCTCGACCGCTCGAAGGTTTTTCTACGCCGCGCCGGAACGGTGATCCTGGGAGTCGCGGTTGCCCTGTGGGTGCTCGCGCACGTGCCGATGATCCACGGTGCGGCGCCGCCCATCGAGCAGAGTGTCGCCGGAACCATCGGCCGCGCCGTCGAGCCCGTGATCCGGCCGCTCGGGTTCAACTGGAAGATCGGCGTCGGCCTCATCACCTCGGTTGCGGCGCGCGAGGTGATCGTCAGCACGCTCGGCACGATTTACGGCATGGAGCCCGATGCGAAGTCGCTCGGGCTGCAACAGGCGCTGCGGCACGACCTGACGCTCGGCGGCGCCGCCGCCCTGCTGGTGTTCTTTGCGTTCGCGATGCAGTGCATGTCCACGGTGGCCGTGGTGCGCCGCGAAACCGGCGGCTGGAAGTGGCCGCTGGTCCAGTTCGCTTACATGACGGCGCTCGCCTACGCCGGCGCCTTCGCCGCCAACCACATCGTAATGAAGCTCGTCGCCTGAGCTATTCGTTCACCTCCCGTGGACCGAGGGCCGAGAGCACCTCCTCGAGGAATCGCGGCTCCGGGCGCGCGCCTTCGATGAACACGCTCTCGTTGACCACCGTGAGAGGGACTCCCGCCACGCGGTACTTGGTGGCGAGGTATGGAAACTCCGTGACCTCGACCATCTCCCCGGTAATCAGGTCGTTTTCCATCGCAAACTTGTGGGCCAGCCGCACCGCGGCCGGGCAGTAGGGTCAAGTAGGCGTCACCAGCACCTGTATGCGGACCGGCTTATCGACGGCCTTCAGTTTCTGGCGCGTTTCCGGCTTGAGCCCGGAATCGCCGCGCGAGACATCGAGCGCCGCTTCCAGCACGCTGACGAATTCGTAGCCCAGCGGCACGCCGTAAAACCGGATGCCGTAGTCCTTCTCCTGCCCCATGATGACGGTGGCCGGAATCTTATCGACCTCGTATTGGATCACGCGGTCGCGGTCCACCTGGAAGTTGTATTCCTCGAAGCCGATCTTGTCGGAAAGCTCCGACAGCTCGCGCATCAACTGGCCGGTCTCCCGGCAGTAATCGCAGGCGAATTCCTGAGTGAAATAGACGATCCTGACCGGATTCGCCAGCGTTTTCAGCCGCTCCGCGATCTGCTTCTTTTCGCGATCCCCGATAATCATCGCCCCAAAACCCTCCGATCATCACTTTCGCACAAGCTGCCTGCGGCGGGGCAGGCGCGGCCCCTCAAGAGGGCAGGCGAAAGCGCCTGCCCTACCTTTTCATCTTCGTTACTGCAGGATGAGCGTGACGGAGGTCGCGTGCGACAACGTCCCGCTGGCGCCGGTCACCGTGAGTGTGTACGTGCCGGCTTTCGACTGCTTCTTGGTCGTAACCGTCATCGTGGCCGTTCCTCCGCCGGTAACCGCTGCCGGATTGAAGGTGGCTTTGGCGGCGGCCGGCAGGCCCGTGGCGCTGAACGAGACCGTTCCGGAAAAGCCGTTCGACGGGGTCACCGTGATCGTGTAAGAGGCAGACGCGCCACGCGAGACGGTAACCGAAGGCGGGGCCGCCGAAAGCGAGAAATCGGCCGCGGGAGGCGGCGGCGCGCCGCCGGCGCACGCGACAAGCGCCGCGGCGACGTTCAGGCGTCCGCCGGTGGCGACTTTCCCGGCCAGGCCCGCGACCGCGTCAACATTGTTCAGAATGTCGGATTTGAGCGCGGCGGTATCGAGAGTGCACGCCGAGAGAATCAACGCCGCCGCTCCGGACACATGCGGCGTGGCCATCGAGGTGCCGCTGTAGGCGGCGTATTTCGCCCCGCGAACCGTGGACAGGATGTTTACGCCGGGCGCGGCCAGATCGACGCTCGCCGCTCCGTAGTTCGACCATGAAGCGAGCGCGTCGTTGCTATCGGTGGCCGCAACGGCGATCACGTTGGGGACGTTGTAGCCGGCCGGATAGGACGGCGTCGTGTCGTTATTCGTGCCGTTGTTGCCGGCAGCGGCGACGAACAGGATGCCGTTCGCGTTCGCGCTCACAATCTCGTTGTACAGGGTCGTCGAATAGGCGCCTCCTCCCCAACTGTTCGAGAGCACGCGGACGTTGGCCACGCCGGCCTGCTTGGCCTGGATCGCGAACTCGATCGCATTCACCGCGTCCGAGGTCGAGCCGCTGCCGCTCGCGCCGAGGAATTTCGCGCCCATGACGCTGGCGGTCCAGTTCACGCCGGCGACGCCGATCGAATTATTGCCGATCGCGCCGATGGTGCCCGAGACGTGCGTCCCATGATCGTTGTCGTCCATCGGGTCGCAGGTCATCTTGATGGCGTTGAAGCCGTGCGTGCCGGCCGGACAGGTGATCCTCGTGCTCCCGAAGGTCACGGTAAAGGAATTCGGGGCGGACCAGACGTTATCGGCAAGGTCCGGGTGCGTGTAATCAATGCCGGTATCGACGACGGCGACCACGGTGGAGCGGGAGCCTGTCGTGGTATCCCAGGCCGCGGGCGCACCGATCTTCGGCATGCCCCAAAGCTGGCTGTAATACGCGTCGTTCGGGGTGGCGATGGCGCGCACCTCGTAATCGGGCTCGGCATAGAGGACGTCGGGACGGGCCGACAGGCGGCGAATCAACGTGAATGTATCGACGCTGCGCGAAACCAGAACGAAGGCGCCGTTTCCTCCCACAGCGCGGGTTTCGACGATGTCCATGGCCTGCTGAATTTCCCGGAGCGCGGGATCCGCGGCAGGAATGGTGAACTTCACCAGAACGCGGTTCGGGATGGCCGGCGCGATGCCCTGCCCGTAAGCGGACGGAATCAGCGCGGAGAGCAACAACACGGCTCCGAGACCGAACAGGATATGCAATCTCCTCTTGTGTGGGAACACGTTTCCCCCTTCCCCTCGAAGTTGCCGCGGTTGCCGCGCCGCGGCACAGCAGTCTCCAGCTACACCGGAATTCTAGATCTGCTTAATCTTCTCGTCAATCCGGAAGCGGCCGGCGGCGGTCAGATTTTGCTTTCCGGGTCCGATTCTGCTACCTTATCCTTTCGATTCAGCTACGTACAGTTCGGACTCAGCAAGCAATCGCCGGGCTCGGGCCGGCTCAGGGGCTGACCGAACAGAGCGATATGGCGGGGAACGCGAACGGCGAGACAACGCGGGTGGACACGCTGCTCAATTCGGCCCTGGAAAGCGCCGACGAAGCGGAGAGACTCGTGGTGAACGTCGCGCGCGAGTCCGGATTTGTGGAGGAAGACCTGCACCAGATCGGCATGGCGGTGCGCGAGTCGATCGTCAACGCGGTCGTGCACGGGAACCGCTATCACAGGCGGAAGAAGGTGCACCTCTCGGTCCTGAGCGCAGACGACCGACTGACCGTGATCGTGGCCGACGAGGGCGAGGGATTCGATCTATCGGCGCTGCCGGACCCGCTGGCGGAGCACAACCTGCTTCAACAGTCCGGTCGCGGCATTTTTCTCATCCGCACGTTCATGGACGATTTTCAGGTGCGCCGCCTGTCGCCGCACGGCACCGAAGTCAAGCTTGTCAAATTGAAGCATCCATCGAAGGTTGAGGAGGATTGATATCGTGAGCGCAAAACTTAGCCCCCGGCAGGTCGGGGACGTGACGGTGGTGGACGTTTCCGGCCGCATCACGCTGGGAGAGGGATCGAGCAATCTCCGGGACGGCATCCGCACCCTGGTGAACGACGGCCACAAGAAGCTGGTGTTGAATCTTGCGGATGTTTCCTACATCGACAGTTCGGGGATCGGCGAACTGGTTTCCGCCTTCACCTCGGTCGCGAACAACGGCGGCCATCTGAAGCTGCTCAACCTCACCAAGCGGGTCCGGGATCTGTTGCAGATCACAAAGCTGTACACGGTTTTCGACGTGTACGACAGCGAAACCACGGCCGTCCGCAGTTTCGCGTAAGCGGCGGGGAGCGAAAACCGGTCGCCGGGCGCTGTGAAAAGATCCGGGGCAAAGGATTGCAGGCGCACCCCAGGATTTTTTCACGGCGTGCCGGCCGAGGCTTGCGGCCCCAGGCGCCGCGGGGCCGTGTGCTAAAATCGTAATACTTCCGAGGTTTTGTGGACAGAATCACCCGTAAGGAACTGAAGAGCGATAAATTCGCGCTCGAAGTCGGACACACCGTCGAGTACGTCAGCGGGCACCGCAAAGCGGTCATTCGTTATAGCGTGATCGGCGGCGCCGTCCTGGTGCTGATCCTGAGCTTCCTGGCGTGGCGCAGGCACACCACCGCCGCGCGCGAGCAGGCGTTCAACGCGGCGATCGACATCATGAACGCACCTGTTGGCTCGTCGTCCGGCGACCTGACGCGCACCTTCCCGACGGAGGAGGCTCGCAACCAGGCTGCCGTGGCCGCCTTCAGCGACCTCGCGGCCAGGTGCGCGGGAACCACCGAAGGCACGGCCGCCGAGTATTACCTGGGCGCGATCGCGGCGGATCAGGGCAAGATGGCCGAAGCTGAGAAGCACCTGAAGGAAGCGGCCGATTCCGGCGAAGCCAACTACGCTTCGCTGGCGAAACTGGCGCTCGCCGAGGTCTACCAGAGCGAGGGCAAGAGCCAGGATGGCGAGCGGGTGCTTCGCGACCTGATCGCGCACCCGACCGTCTTTGTTTCCAAGGATCAGGCCACACTGGCGCTGGCCGGCCTGATCTCGCAGAACCGGCCGAACGAAGCGATCAAGATGCTCGACTCGCTGAAAACCGTAAACGGGACCGTTGGACAAACCGCCATCAGCATGATCGCGCAGATTGCGGCCGGGATGCAGAAGTAGACTCGGCGAATGCGCCCGGCGTGCGTGGGGCTGCGGTTCCCGGTGGAGCGGAGCCGCGGCCGGCGCTTCCCTGAGCCTCCGCACCCCTACCGCAACGACTTTCGCCGCGACCGCGACCGCATCATCCACTCGCGCGCCTTCCGCCGGCTCGAGGACAAAACCCAGGTTTTCACCGCGGGCGTCTCCGATCATTTCCGAAACCGCCTCACCCATACGATCGAGGTGGCGCAGATCGCGCGCACGGTTGCCGGCATGCTCGGCCTCGACGAGGACCTCACCGAGGCGCTCGCGCTCGCGCACGATATCGGGCACGCGCCGTTCGCCCATGCCGGCGAGGAAGAGCTGAACCGTCAGATGCAGCGGTTCGGCGAGCGGTTCGAGCACAACCTGCACGCGCTGCGGATCGTGGAAAGCTTCGAGCAGCGCTATGCCCGCTTTCCCGGGCTGAACCTCACCTTCGAGGTGCGCGAGGGAATCGTCAAGCACTCGCGCGATATCGAGCCGGGGTCGAATCCGGCGCTGGAGGAATACCTGCCCGGGCTGAGGCCGCCGCTCGAAGCGCAGCTCATCGACGTCGCGGACGAGATCGCGTATAACACGGCGGATCTCGATGATGCTTTCTCGGCGCGCTTCTTCGAGATTGCCGACGTCGCGGCGAGCATTCCCGCCTATGCCCGGTTCGACTCGGAAACGCGGATCGAATTTCCCGGCGCTTCCGAGCGGATCCGGTTCCACGAAACCCTGCGGCGGCTGATCGATTTTCTGGTTTCCGGATTCATCGAGGGCACGCTCGAAGCGGCGGCGGAATCGGGCGTGGAGAGCGTTGAAGACGTGCGGCGGCATCCAGTGCGCCTGGCGCGCTTTTCCGAAGAGGCGGCGAAAGCCAATGCGGAGCTGAAGCGGTTCCTGCGCACGCACGTGTACTCCTCGGAGCTGCTGGCCGGCGAGCGGCGCCGCTCGGCCGCCATGCTCGCCGAGCTGTTCCAGTTTTTCGTGGATCATCCCGACCGCCTGCCGCCGCACTACGAAGAGCAGGCCGGCATCGAGCCGCCGCATCGCATCGTCTGCGATTACATCGCCGGCATGACGGACCGGTTCCTGGCGAAGGTGTACCGGGAGATGGTGGGGGAAGGGTGACGGCGCCATGGCAGGCGAAAGCGCCTGCCCCACCTACGATTCCGGGCGCGTAACGAAGCTCGAAAGCTCGGCCGCGCGCACGCCGTGCAGCTTCAGCAGGCGGCGGCAGATCTCTTCGGCCAGTTGCTCGGGGCGCTCGTCGGGCCCGTGCTCGATTTCCACTTTGAGGAACAGATCCGTTTGGGGCATGTGAGATGATGAGAGAAAGGGCGGGCGTTGATCCCGCTCATTTCCATTATGGCCTGCAAGATTTGCGAAGCGCGCCGGACGCGGCGATTTTGCCCTGGGGTGGGGGGCGATATTTGCGCGGTGTGCTGCGGGACCGGGCGCGAAGAGACGATCCTCTGCCCGCTCGACTGCGAGTACCTGCGGCAGGCGCGGGTGCATGAGAAGCCCGCGGAGCTGAAGCCGGAGCAGATTCCCCACGCGGACATTCCGGTCCCGGATGAGTTTCTGGACGCGAACGCGCCGCTGCTCGGCGCGGCAATGCACGCGATGGTCCGCGCAGGGCTGGACACGGCCGGCGCGGTGGACCGGGATTTGCGTGAGGCGCTCGACGCGCTGGTGCGCACGTATCGCACGCGCGAAAGCGGCCTCTATTACGACTCGCGGCCGGACAACATAGTGGCCGCCAGGATCCAGGCCGAAGCGCAGCGCGCCATCGACGATTACCGCGAACAATCGCGCCGGCAGCTTGGAATTTCGACTGTGCGCGACGTGGACGTGCTCGGCACGCTGGTGTTCCTCGAGCGCCTCGCCCTCAACATGGACAACGGACGCTCGCGCGGCCGCGCGTTCCTCGATTTTCTGCGCGCGAACACCGGCGTCGAGCAGCCGCCCGCGCCGGGCTCTTCCCGGCTCGTCCTGCCGTAAACACGACAATCGGACTTTGTTCTCCTGACGGTTGAGCACAGGCGCCTGCTGTGATAGCGTAACGGAGGTCTGGAGGGGATTGACCCATGCCTCACATCAAAGATGTATTGCGGCAGCGTGAAGTGCTGTGGGCCGAAGCCGGCAGCAGCGTTGAGGAAGTGGCCCGGGCCATGTCCGCGCTGAACGTGGGCGCCATTCTGGTCCTGGACAAGCGGGAACTGCGCGGGGTCTTCAGCGAGCGGGACATCATGCGACGCGTGGTCGCCGAAGGGCGCAGCCCCGCCGCTACGCGCGTCGAGGAAGTGATGTCCACTGAACTGACCACGGTGGAAGAGGACGCCGGCATCGAGGAGGCGATGGAGTTGATGAAGCGGTCGAACTGCCGCCACCTGCCGGTGATGCGCGGGCAGGAAGTGGCCGGCTTCATCTCGATGCGCGACCTGATGCTGTACCAACTGGAGGAGAAGACCGAGGAGGTGCAGCAGATGCGGGCATACATTCAGAGCGCCGGCGCCTGAGCGGCTAGGCGACCTCGCGGATCTCGACGCGGGGGACCATCTGCTCCGTCTCGGCGAGCGAGGCGAAGGTAACGCCGGGGCGTAGTGTGGATGCGGTGCCGGCCGCGACCGACCATCGCAGCGCCTCGGCCGCGTCGTCTCCGCGCTCGATCGACCAGACGAACGCGGCTGCGAGCGCGTCGCCCGATCCGATCGGGCACACGGCCTCCACGCGCGGCGCCACGGCCTCGAGCACCCGCTTTCCGAACACGCCGATAGCGCCTCGCGCACCCAGCGACAGGATCACCCATTCGGCGCCCATTTTCTGGATGCGCGAGGCCGCGTCCAGGAAATGCCCGCGCGTGATCAGCGCGGTATTGAGCAGCCGCTCCGCTTCCGGCTGGTTCGGCGAGACGACGGTCGGGCCGGCCTCGACGCCGTGGATGAGCGCCGGGCCGTCCGTATCCAGAAGCACTTTGACGCCCTGCTCGCGCGCGATCCGGATGAGCTTGGAGTAGAAGTCCGGCGGCACGCCGGGCGGAACGCTGCCGCACAACATCAGCCACTTCGCCTGCGGCAGCCTGGCCCGGACGAGGCTCTCGATCGACTCGACCTCGGCCTTGCTCAGCACCGGGCCGCGCTGGTTGAGCTTGATCGTGAGGCCCTGGCGATCCGTGATGGTGAGGTTGGTCCGGATCTCGTTGCCGATCGGCACCAGCTCGAGCGGATAGCCGCAATCGCACAGCAGCCTGCGCAGGCGCTCGCCCGCGGCGCCGCCCGCCGTCGCGATTCCGTGCGTTTTCCCGCCGAAGGAGTTGATCACGCAGGAGGCATTGATGCCGCGGCCGCCCGCGGATTCCGATGTCGAGACCATGTAGGCGCGGTCCTCGAAAACGAGCCGCTCGGCAAGGACGTTCTGGTCGATGGCTGGGTTGATCGTCAGCGTCAGAATCAAGGAACCATAATACCCTGCCGGCAGCGGTCTGGTACCCTGAAATCTTGCATCGCAATCCGTCCTTCAAGGCATATCTGGCGCTGGCCGCGGTGTACTTTTTCTGGGGGACGACGTATCTGGGCATCCGCATGTCGCTCGAATCGTTCCCGCCGCTGGCCCTGGTCGCCATCCGGTTCACCGCAGCGGGCGCCCTGCTGCTGGCCGGATCGCGCGCGGCCGGCGCGCATCTTCCGCGCGGGCGCGAGTTGAAGGTAGCAGCGCTCACCGGCATCGTCGTTCTGGGCATCGGCAACGGAGCGCTCGTGTACGCCGAGACCTGGATCCCGAGCGGCCTCGCCGCGCTCATCATTACCGTGTCGCCCTTCTGGATGGTGGGGATCGAAGCGTTGATGCCCGGCGGCGAGCGACTGAACCGCGCCACCATTCTCGCGATGCTGGTGGGCTGCGCCGGCGCCGCGCTGCTGGTGTCGTCCGATGCCGCGGGCGGGGGCTTCGGCGGGCCGATTCTGCAGGGCTTCTTCGTGCTGCAGCTCGGCAGCATCGCCTGGTCCGCGGGCTCGCTTTACCAACGGCGGCAGCCGGCTCTCGCGCACCCCATCGTGACCGGAGGCGTGCAGAACCTCGCCGCGGGTCTCGCGTTCGCGCTGCTCGCGCTCGCGATTCCCGAGCAGCCGATCCACCCGACATTCCGCGGAGTGGCGGCGCTGATTTACCTGATCATTTTCGGATCGATCGTCGGCTACAGCGCGTACATCTATTCTCTGGCGCATTTGCGCGTGGCGGTGGCTTCGACATACTCTTACGTGAATCCGGTGGTGGCGGTCTTCCTGGGCTGGCTGTTCTACCGCGAGCACTTCGGACCGCGCGAAGCGATCGGGATGCTGGTAATTTTCGCCGGTGTTGCGCTGGTAAAGCGGTACAGCCCGAAGCACGAGCCGAAGCCGGCCGCGGCTCCGGCCGGCGCGCGGACGGAATAGAATGGCTCGATAGGCACAACGATGATCAAGCTGGAAGGCGTAGAGAAATGGTATCAGGTGGGCAACATGAAGACATTCGTGTTGCGCCGCATCAACCTCGAGATCCGCGAGGGCGAGTTTGTAACGATTATGGGGCCTTCCGGGGCAGGCAAATCGACGCTGCTGAGCATCATCGGCATGCTCGACGGCGCCTGGACCGGCGAGTACTATTTCCTCGATCATCCCGTGCACAAGATGAACCCGAAGCAACGCGCCGAGCTGAACAAGAAGTACATCGGGTTCGTGTTCCAGAGCTATCACCTGCTCGACAACCTGACGGTGTACGAGAACCTCGACATCCCGCTTTCGTACCGCAACGTGAAGTCGTCCGAGCGCGCCAGCATCGTCTGCGACACGCTCGACCGGTTCCAGATCGTCGGCAAGAAGGACCTGTATCCCAGCCAGTTGTCCGGCGGCCAGCAGCAGCTCGTCGCCGTGGCGCGGGCGCTGGTGGCAAGCCCGAAGCTGATTCTGGCCGACGAGCCCACCGGCAACCTGCACACGTCCCAGGGACGCGAAATCATGGAGCTGTTCAAGAGGCTGAACCGCGAGGGCACGACGATCGTGCAGGTAACGCACTCGGAAGCCAACGCCGCCTACAGCGACCGGGTCATCAATCTGCTGGACGGCTGGATCGTGAAGAGCGAGGGTACGAAAGCCGGCCAATAAGCCGCAGTGCCCCCAATGCAGATCCCGCTTCAGGTATATATACCTTCGCAGATTAGACCATGAATGCTCGCGCCGCGCGGCCGTAGCCCTTCATGATCAGAAACATACGAGTGGATCAACCGCCGGTTGCTTCCGAAAAGTCCGTAGAGCAAGGTATATATACCATGCTCTACAGGTATAAGACTCCCAAGGACAAGAGCGAACGCGGGGGCACCGGCGATAAGCACCGCATGCTCGAGAGTCGTGTCGATCTCGCCATGTGCGGTATCGTGCATGGCGGCCCAAACCATATGGAAGACGAGCAGGGCGCCGATGCGCACGCCGAAAATCATGTGCCGGACTTCTGATGCTGCTGCTTCGGTGAGCAGGCGAAAGCGCCTGTCCCACCCGGGGCAACACGCGCCGCAGCCGTATATAATTGTCTTGGCCTTGGGTGAAGACGGCCACCAGATCGGTTTATCTCGAATCACAATGCTGACGCGCTTTTATCGTTGCCTCTCCTGCGCCTTCGCGTTCGCCGGCGGGGCGCTCGCCGCCGATGAGCTGTCGCTCGGCGTCAAGCGCTCCTCGGCGCCCATCGTGCTCGACGGCAAGCTGAACGAAGCGGCGTGGCTTGAGGCAACCGTTGTGAAGCTCGTGCAGCAGTCGCCGAAGCCGGGCGAAAGAACTCCGTACGAAACCGAAGTGCGCATTGTCGTGACGAACGATGCCATTTACGTCGGCTTCGTCTGCCATGATCCCGAGCCGGGCAGAACCGCCATCCACACGATGAAGCGCGATGACGAGATGGAGGGAGACGACACGGTCGCGGTGGTGCTGGACACTTACGGGGACAGGCGGACCGGCTACGCGTTTCGGGTGAACGCCGCCGGAGCGCGCACGGATGGGCTTATATCCGGTCCGGAGCACCTGGCGTTGGATTGGGACGGCATCTGGGACGCGCGCACGGCGCGCACCGAGGACGGCTGGTCCGCCGAGATCGTCATCCCCTCGCGCACGCTCAGCTTCACGCCCGGCCTGGATGAATGGGGCGCGAATTTCGAGCGCTTCGTCGCGCGCGACCGCGTCACGCTGCGCTGGTCCTCGCCCACGCTCGACTCCTTCCTTTACGACCTCAGCCGCGCCGGAAAGCTGACAGGCGTCGGCGAGTTGGAACAAGGCCGCGGAATCGAGGTCAGTCCCTACATGATCGGCCGCGTGAAGAACTCGTTCGAGGGGCCGTCCTCGCGCGCGTGGCAGGGCGCGCCCGGCATGGACGTTACCTGGAAAGTCACGCCGCAGATCGTCACCGTGTTCACGGCCAACACCGATTTCGCCGAAACGGAAGTGGACTCCCGCCAGATCAACCTGACGCGCTTCCCGCTGTTCTTCCCCGAGAAGCGCGCGTTCTTCCTGGAGGGCGCGAACCAGTACGAGTTCGGGCTGAACATGGGCGAGGAGTTCATGCCGTTCTTCAGCCGCAGGGTCGGGCTGCTCGAAGGCGCGCAGATTCCCATCGACGGAGGCGTCAAGCTGAACGGCCGCGCCGGGCGGTGGAACCTGGCGATGCTGGACGTGGAGACGCGCGATACGAAGACCGGCTTCGGCGTAATTCCGCGCACGAATCTCTTTGCGAGCCGCATTTCCTACGACGTGACGAGCAAGTTCCGCGTCGGCACGATTGTCACAAACGGCGACCCGACGGGTGCCGGCCGCAACACGCTGGCGGGCGTCGATGCCGTGTGGCGCACCTCGACCTTCCGCGGCGACAAGAACCTGCTGCTCGGCGCCTGGACCGCGATGACCACAGGCGACCACGAACCGGCGGGCCGCCGCAACGGCTGGGGCCTCAAATTGGATTACCCGAACGACCTCTGGGACTGCCGCGCCGGCGTGAATGACTTCGGCATCGCGCTGAATCCCGCGCTCGGGTTCCTGCCTCGGCGCGGCGTGCGCATGACCGAGCTCGCCTGCAGCCTCCAACCCCGCCCCTCCAAGGACGGGCCGCTCGCATTCGTCCGCCAGGAATTCTTCGAAAACGAATACACCCGCGTCACCAACCACCAGGGCTACACGGAATCGTGGGGATATTTCATGGCGCCGGTGAATGTGCGGCTGGAATCGGGCGACCGGTTCGAGTTCAACTGGAATCCGCAGTACGAATACCTGGCGGCGCCGTTCGACATCGCGCCGGGCGTCTCGATCCCGGCCGGCGCATACCGGTTCACGCGCTGGCGGCTCGAAGCGCAGACCAGCGATCATCGCCCCTGGCACGCGGGCTCCACAACATGGTTCGGCACGTTCTACAGCGGACGGCTCACGCAGTGGGAGAACTACGTGGCCTGGACCTCGCCCGAAGGGCGGCTGCAACTCGGCCTGCAGGCCGAGAATAACTTCGGCCACCTGAGGGAAGGGCGCTTCGTGCAGCGCCTGTGGCAGGCGCAGACGGCGTTCGCGCTGAATCCCAATGTCGTGCTCACCAGCTTTATTCAGTACGACACGGAGTCGCAGAATTTCGGCACGAACACGCGCCTCAGGTGGACCATCGAGCCGGGCAACGACCTGTTCATCGTCTGGAATCGCGGCTGGCAGCGGCTCATCACGGATCCGCACCAACTGAGCCTCGTTCCCGACAGCGAGCTGCTCGCCGTAAAGCTCCGCTGGACTTTCCGCAAGTAACCGGGCGTATAATCTTCAAGATCCGCCATGGCTGTTTACGTCGTCACTATCTTCCTCGCGGCTTTTCTGCTGTTCCAGATCCAACCCGTTATCGCGAAGATGATTCTGCCGCGGTTCGGCGGGACGTCGGCCGTCTGGAGCGCGTGCATGCTGTTCTTCCAGGCGGGCTTGCTGCTGGGCTATCTGTACGCGCACTGGCTGCACCGGCGATTGAACGCGCGCAAACAGGCTATCGTGCATATTGCGCTGCTGGCGGCGAGCCTGCTCGTGCTGCCGGTCGCGCCCGGCGCTTCCTGGAACGGCGGCGGAAACCCGTCACTCGATATTCTGCGGCTGCTCGCGGCCTCGGTCGGCCTGCCGTATTTCATGCTCTCGACGACGAGCCCGCTGCTGCAATCGTGGTACGCGCGCGCCCGCGCCGGCGCGGTGCCCTACCGGCTGTTTGCGCTCTCGAATCTCGCCTCGCTCGTGGCGCTGCTCTCGTATCCCGTGCTGGTCGAGCCGAATCTGACGACTCTCGCGCAGGGCCGCGCATGGTCGGTCGCCTACGCCTGTTTCGCCTTGTTCTGCGCGGCCGGCGCGGTGATGAACGCGCTCCGGCGGGAGGCGAAGAAGGAACCGGCCATGGCGGCCGGCGTCGAGGACGAGGCTGCGCCGGGCTCAAAACTGCGCGCGCTCTGGATGGCGCTGCCCGCCTGCGCCTCCATCCTGCTGCTTGCGATCACGAATTACCTGACGCAGGACGTCGCGGCCATTCCGTTCTTGTGGATCGTTCCGCTCTCCGTCTACCTGCTGAGCTTCATCGTGTGTTTCGAGGCGCCGCGGCTTTACGTGCGCGCCGTTTTCTATCCGCTGCTCGGCGCCGCGCTCGCCGCCATGGCCTACATGCTGTGGACGGACCGGGAAGGCATCCGCGTAATCGCCGCTGTGGCGATCTCGGCGGGCTCGCTGTTCGTGTTCTCGATGGTATGCCACGGCGAGCTCGCGCGCCTGAAGCCGCACCCGCGCCATCTCACCGCCTATTACCTGATGCTCTCGGCGGGCGGCGCGGCCGGCGGCGTGTTTGTGGGCCTGATCGCGCCGAGCGTTTTCAATGCCTACTACGAATTTCCGCTGGGGCTGGCGTTATGCGCGGCGCTCGCGGCCTGGATGCTCCACGCCGGCTATCCCAGGTTCTTCGCCACCCGGTTCGGAACGGCATGCCAGCTCGCGATGCTGGCCGCGCTCAGCGCCTACACCGTGTGGCTGGGCATATCGATGCGCGATTCGGTGGCCGGCTGCCGCGTGGTGGCGCGCAATTTCTACGGCCAGCTTCGCGTAAAAGACGTGGACGAGGACGACGGCGCCGGCATGCGCCGGAAGCTGCTGCACGGCATCATCAACCACGGCCAGCAGTTCCTGGACGCCGAGTATCGCGGCAAGCCGTGCACGTATTATTGCGCCGAAAGCGGCATCGGGCGCGCGATTGCCGCGACAGACGCGAGAAACGGCCGCCGCTTCGGCGTGATCGGCCTCGGCTGCGGTACGCTGGCGCTCTACGGCCGTCCGGGCGACGTCTTCCGCATCTACGAAATCAACCCGCTGGTTCCGCAACTGGCGCGCAATGAGTTCACGTACCTGCGGGACACCCCGGCGCGGGTCGAGCTGGTGATGGGCGATGGCCGCCTCTCGCTGGAACGCGAGCCGGACCAGCAGTTCGATTTCCTGATCATGGACGCTTTCTCGGGCGACTCCGTCCCGGTGCACCTGCTCACGCGCGAGGCGTTCCGAACGTACCTGCGCCACCTCAAACCGGACGGCATTCTCGCCGTGAATATCTCGAACAAGTACCTGGATCTTGCTCCGGTGATCGAGAGCGATGCCGCGCAGTTCGGCAAGATGGCGCTCGAATCCCGTTACGAGCCGGACGATGACGACGTGCTCTGCTTCGGGGTGAGCTGGATGCTCGTTATGGATCCTGCGACGCGGGCCGAGCTTGGGCCGGCGCTCGGCGCGGCGGAACGCATCTCCGCCCGGCCCGGCTTCCGCGCCTGGACGGACGACTTCTCGGATATGTTCGAAATCCTGAAGTAAGCGGCTAGCCGCCGGTTCCGGCCGTGGGTTGCTTTTCTTTGGCCTCGAAAATCGCCGCCTCATAGCCGCGGACGATGTGGTAGATCGCGTTGTCGAAGAACTTGTTCACGGCATGCTCCAGTTCTTCGGCGGCGTAGATATCGACGGCGCTGTGATTGAATCCCTGCTCGCGGACGAACTCGAGCATGTGGTCCTTCACCATCATGTATCGCAGCACCAGCTCGTGCAGCGGAATTTCTTCGGCGTACCGCCGTCCTCCGAGATTCTCAAACCTGGCCGCGAGCTCTTCCTGGTTGGAATAAGTCAGCCAATCCCCGAGGCGCCGCAGGATAACTCCTGTCCGCTCACGTAATTCGCTCTCCGGGATCATGCCGAAATGGGGGAGCCTGGGATCGCGGCGCACGTCTTGCACGATGCGCGTCGTCAGCGGCTCCCAGTGCTCCTCGACCATGCGGATCAGCTTGGCAGAGAGCATACGACTCCCTCCTCTTCCCCTATATACTCCTGTTTCCGTCCTCCGCACGGAATTTTTTCAGGCGCCCGGCGGGCAGGCCAAAGCGCCTGCTCCACCCCAGCTTCCCGTAGTAGAATCATGGCGCGGGGAGGCGTTATGGTGACCGCATCGCAATTGCGCACGGGCATGGCCATTCGCTTCGAGGGACAGAACTACAAGGTTCTGATGGCCGAGTATCATCCGGGGCAGGGCAAAATGGGGGGCGTGGCGCACGCGCGCCTCAGGAACCTGTCCACGGGAACCATCTGGGAGCATAGTTTCCGCGCCGATCTCAAGCTGGAGGAACTGGAGGTCGAGCGGCTGCCAATGGACTTTCTGTACGAAGATTCCGGACAATGCTATTTTATGAACCCGGAGAACTACGATCAGATCGCGGTTTCTGCGGCGGCGATCGGCCCGCAGGCCGCGTTGCTGGAAGCCGGCATGCGCGTCGGGGTCGAGTTGGTGGAGGGGCAGCCGGTGAGCGTGCTCATGCCGGACACGCTCGACGTACGCGTCGAGGATACGGCGCCGCCGGTGCACCAGCAGACGGACAGCGTCTGGAAGCCGGCCCGGCTGGCCAACGGCGTCGAGATCATGGTGCCGCAGTTCATCAAGACCGGCGACCTGATCCGCCTCGATGTCGCCAATCTGAAATACATGGACCGCACGAAAGGAGCCGGCAAGAACTGATGTCCACGCCGCAGCAACCGCATATTCATCTCGCAAAAGCGACCGATTATCGCGAAAATTATGCAAATAGCGTGCAGGTGCGCGCCAATCTGTGGGACTTTTTCCTGTCCTTCGGCGTGATTAACCAGAGCGCCCCGGACGCCGTGGCGATCCAGAACTTTCAGGGCATTTATCTGAGCCCGCAGCAGGCCAAGGCGCTGTTCAATATTCTGCAGCAGAACATCGCGCAATACGAGAGCGCGTTCGGTGAAATCCGGCTCGAGCCGCGGCCGGCCGGCGGCGTGGTCCAGTAGCCCTTGCCGGCCGCAGTCCAGAGCGAGCCCGATCGAGAGCGGCGCGCCCGCCTGCGAGCGTACCTGTTTTTCTTCGCGGCGTTCGCGCTCGTCGTGTTTCTGATTCACCTGCCGTACCTCGGCCTGCCGTTTTTCTGGGACGAAACGGGCCAGTTCGTTCCCGCGTCGCTCGACCTGTTCCGGCACGGGTTCTGGGTGCCGCGCTCGGCGACGCCGAACGTGCATCCGCCGGGGCTGATGGCGTACCTGGCGCTGGTGTGGGGCGCGTTCGGGTTTTCGATTCCGGCGACGCGGGCGGCGATGCTCGCTGTGGCCGCCGGCACGGTATTTGCCACCTTTCTGCTGGCCATTCGCCTGTGCCGCCGGAAGGCGGCCGCGCCGGCTTTCGCCGCCGTGCTGCTGCTCGTCGCCTCGCCGCTCTTCTACACGCAATCCATGATGGCGCAGTTGGATCTGCCCGCGACGCTGCTCACGCTGATTGCGCTTCTGCTGTTTCTGGACTCGCGCTATGCCGCCGCAGCCGCCGCATCCACCGCGCTGGTGCTCGTGAAGGAGACGGGCATCGTGGCGCCGGCGGTTTTCGGCGCGTGGCTGTGGTTCGAAGGCGAGCGCAGGCGCGCCGCATGGTTCCTGGCGCCGCTGGCCGCGCTGGCGGGGTGGCTCTTCGTGCTGTTCCGCGCGACGGGGCACCTCTTCGGCAACTCGCAGTTCACCGATTACAACCTGTTCTTTCCGCTCAATCCGCTGCGGGTCGCGGTGGCGCTGGCGCGGCGGATTTTCTATCTCGGGTTCGACAGCTTTCATTGGATCGGCTGGCTCTCGGTGGCCTTCGCATGGCGGCGCATGAAGCTGTACGCGAGCCGGCCGTGGCGCATCGCGGGCGCGGTGGCCGCGGCGCAGATCCTGGCGGTGAGCGTGCTCGGGGGCGCGGTGCTCGAACGGTACCTGCTTCCGGTTTTGCCGCTGATGTACATTGCGTTCGCGGCCGCGTGGGGCGGCTCGCGGTCGCTGTGGACGCGGGTGGCGCGCGTGGCGCTGCCGGCCGGGCTTGTCCTCTCGCTCTTCTGGGCGCTGCCCTTCTCCTATCCCTTCGAGAACAACCTCGCCATGGTGGATTTCGTCCGGCTGCACCAGCGGGCGGCGGCGTACATCGAGCGGAATTACCCGGACCGCACGATCACCACCGCGTGGCCGCTCTCGATCGAGCTTCGCCGCCCGTATCTCGGCTATACCTCGCGCGCGATGAAGGTGCGCGAGATCCCGGAATTCCGCGCGGCGGACATCGGCGCTTTGGATCCGCGCGCGGTTGAGGTGTTCGTGCTCTACACGAGGGAGTGGGACAAGGGCTGGGCGCTCGGCCGGTTCCGTTTTCTGCGCGGCTTTCTGCGGCGGCTGTACCGCTTCGAGCCGCCGGTTACGCCCGAAGATGCGGCACGGCGCCTCCGCGTCGCGCCGGTGGCGGCGTGGACGCGCGCAGGGCAGTGGATCGAGGTATTCGAGCGCGCGCCGCGTTGATGCCGGCGCGCGCGATTCTATTTCGCTCCCGCGAGCGCGCGGTCGATTTCCTTTGAGATTTCCTCGAAAGTGAACCGCTCGACGAATGGCGCGCCGTTCACGAAAGCGGTCGGCGTCCTGGCGACGCCGCGGGCGACGCCGTCCTGGAAATCCTGCTCGACCATCGCGGCGTACTTCGGGTCGTCGAGCGCCTGAACGGCCTTCTGCGGGTCCACCTTATGCTCCCGCGCGAAAGCGGCCAGCCGCTCGTTGAAGTTGTCCACCGTGGTTTCGCGAAGGGTCGCCAGCATGTGCCTGCGGTAGGCCAGGCCGGTTTCCGGGCCGGCCTCTTCCTGGAAAAAGCGGGCCGCGATCGCGGCTTTTCGCGACCAGGCGTGCTTCGCGAGCGGGAAATCCCGATGCTCGAAGGCCACAGTCGCGCCGTATTTCGGCAGCAGTTTTTCGTCGATCATCCGGCGAAAGGCCGCGCAGTCGGGGCACTGCAGGTCCTCGAATACCACCACGCGAACGGAGCTGCCGGGATCGCCCTCAACCAGCGGTTTTTGCGCGGTGAGGGCCGTAACGGAAGCGAGCATTGCGAGAACAATGGCGCCTTTCATAAATTGACCGGCTGCTGCAGGGTAAACGTGAGGCGGCTCTCCGAGGGGACGCGCACGCGCGGGCCCTGCGTCATGACCTGGACCGCCGTACCGGCGCCGCCGCCGGCGATCGCGCCGATGGCCGCGCCCTTGCCGCCGCCGGCAATCGCGCCGATGATCGCGCCCAGCGCCGCCGTGCCGCCGATCACCTTGGCGCTCTCGCCCTTGCGCGACTCGCCCGCCGTCGTCACGCCCTGCGAATTCACCGGAACCGGCCGGCCGTCGATCGTGATCGAAGCCAGGTCGAGCGTCAACTGCCCGCCTCCGGCGATCTTTCCGGGCTCCTGCAGTTCCACGAGTTTCGTGACCACGTCGGCGCCGCGCGGCACGACGACGCGGCCGTCCACGATCACCGGCTCGTCCACGCTCGCGCGGAACGTCTGCCCGACGTTGGCGACTTTGGAGTCTACGTCATCGATCATCCGGATCGTTATGTTCGTACCCGCCGGGATCTGGCTCACCGCGGCGGCCGCAGCGGGAGCCGGAGCGGAAGCGGCAGCCGTGACAGGCGCGGCGGCGGCATCAGGCCGCGGCTTGATCACCGGATTTACGCGATACACAGGCGCGGGCTCGTCCGGGGTGCTGAGCTGGCCCTGCTCGGCCGGTTTCGGCGCTTCGAACTGGATGCTCGCAACCTCACCCACATCGAAGGTCTGTATGCTATCGCCGACCACCATGCGGATCTGCCGCGAATTCCCGCCGAGGTAGGATCCCTGGACCGTTTTCCCGTTGCGGAGCGTGAGCGTGTCCGCGGAAGCGAGCGACAGTATTGTCAAAATGGCGAACAGTAGACGGATCTTCATTTCACCCTCCCGTGAAATTCCAATTTTACGACCTTTATGAGCTGACGACCTTTGCCGAGCGTTCGTTTCAACACTGCCGGGCAAAACGGGCTTCCCCGGGCTCAAGCCGCGGGCGGAGCCTCAATTCCTTCCCGCCCCGATATACAGCATCTGCTTGATTGAGCATCGGGGTACAAAACGGTATGCTCAAGCAGGTAAAAGAATCGAGGAGGTTACCCTGTCGGGCGTCGAGCAGCACGCGGTGACTTTCACCGACCGCGAAGCGAAGATCTGGACGGCGGAGCGCGCGCGCAGCCGCCCGGTCCGGATTCCGGTGCTGGTCGTGAGCCCCAGCGAAGAAGATCACTGGTTCCTGCGTAAGACCTTGAAACCACCCGCATTTCACGTGCGTTCGGCCCGCCGCCTTTCCGAGGCGGAACCCCTCATTCGGAAGGCGCGGATTCCGGTGATCGTCGCCGAATGCGACCTGGGCGATTGTTGCTGGAAAGATCTCTGGCGGATCATCGAGGCGTCCGGGGGCTTCCCCCGCCCGCGGCTGATCGTGATGGCCTCCGGAGCGGGCGAGCGGCTTTGGAGCGAGGTCCTCTCGCTCGGAGCCTACGACGTGCTCGAGCGGCCGTTCGATCGGGGTGAGACCGTCTGGATCGTAACGGACGCCTGGACCGAGTGGCTGCGGGAAGAGGAACTGGCGGCCGGACCGAAGGCGCGCGCAGCACGGCACGGAGTTGATTGAGAGCACGCCATATCCGCTTCGGTTCCGCGGGCGAGACTACAACAGAAAATGGGAAAATGGTGCAGGCAATAGAATGAAGCTGCGCACGTGGCCGATCCTGGCGCTCGGATTCGGCATCCTCGTCGCGCTGATCGCGCTCACAGGGCTGAGCGCTTTGCGCGGCGCCAAGCGAATTTTCGGTGACATCTCGACGCTGCACAGCCGCTACCAGGAAAGCGAGCGCATTCTGAACGATATCCGCAACGACGTTAATCGCTCGGGCGTGCTGGTTCGCGATTTTCTGCTCGACCCTTCGAATCTGACCGCCGGCACGTACAAGGACCAGTTGCTCGAGATCCGGCAGGCGATCCCCAGCCAGCTCGACGAACTCGCCACGCTGATCGGAACGCTGGACCCCAAAAAGGTGGCCAGCCTGCGGCAGGAACTGGACGGCTACTGGGATTCGTTCGACCCGATTTTCGAGTGGACTCCCACGCAAAAGCGGGCGCTCAGTTGGATTTTCCTGCGCCGTGAAGTGCAGTCGCGACGCGAGGCCGTAGTGGCCATTACGCGTGAAATTCGCGAATTAAACCAGGCGAATCTGGTGAAACAGCGTAACGATATCGACCAGAAGGAGAGCGAACTGCCGCTGTACATCGGCCGGATGCTCACGATCACCGTGCTGCTCGGGCTGCTGGTGGCGGCCGGCAGCATCTATCGCATCACAAAGCTGGAGCAACGGTCCGAAAACCAGCGCAAGCTGACCGAACTTGCCGAGCAGGAGATGCGCCGCCTTTCGCAACAGCTATTGAAGGCGCACGAGGAGGAGCGCCGTTCCATCTCCCGGGAACTGCACGACGAAATCGGGCAGATGCTCACGGCGCAGCGGATGGAGCTGCGCAACTTGAGGATCCTGCGCGACGCGCCGGACGAGGAATTTCTTTCGCATCTGGAGGCCAGCGCGCAACTCTCGGAAGAGGCGCTGCGCGCGGTTCGCGGCCTCGCCATGGGCCTGCGGCCCTCGATGCTCGACGATCTCGGGCTGGGGCCCGCAATCGAGTGGCAGGCCCGCGAATTCTCGCGCCGCTTCGGCGTCCCGGTGACCGTGCAGCTCGAAGGGACCCTGGATGAGCTGCCCGACTCGCAGCGGACCTGCGTTTACCGCATCGTGCAGGAAGCATTGACGAATTGCGCCCGCCACGCCCAGGCGAAGTCCATACGAATCGCGGTGCACGGGCGGGCCGACCGGCTGAACATCCTGATCCAGGACGACGGCGTCGGCTTTTCGATCGCGCAGTGCCGCGGCCGCGGGCTGGGGTTGATCGGCATCGAGGAGCGGGTGAAGGAACTGGGCGGCACGCTGTTCGTGGATTCGCAGCCGGGCAAGGGAACGGTGCTGGCGGCGGAAATCCCTGCTGTAGGAAAGGAGGCAGCCGGCGCATGAGAACCACGGTGCTGTTGGCGGACGACCACGGCCTGGTGCGGAAGGGCTTGCGATTCGTGCTCGAGCACGAACCGGGAATCGAAGTGGCCGGCGAGGCCGCAGACGGCAGGGAGGCCGTGCGCCTGGCCGAGGAGCTGAATCCCAACGTCGTGGTGATGGACATCGCCATGCCGCAGCTCAATGGCATCGACGCCACGGCGCAGATCGTGAAGCGCGACCCCTCGATCGGCGTCATTATGCTCAGCGTGCATTCCGACGAATCGTACCTGCTGCGGGCGCTGAGCGCCGGCGCGAAGGGCTACCTACTGAAGGATTCCGCCGAGCTGGACGTGGTGCGCGCGGTGCAATCGGTCGCGCAGGGGCGGCCGTTCTTCAGTCCCGGAATCGCCAAGACGCTGCTCGAGGATTACATGCGCTACCTGCAGCAGCGCGATCTGCAGGATTCCTACGACCTGCTGACGGATCGCGAGAAGCAGGTGCTGCAACTGCTCGCCGAGGGCAAATCGAACAAGGAAGTGGCGACGCTGCTCGACCTCAGCCTCTACACGGTGGAGACGCACCGCACGCACCTGATGCAGAAGCTGAACCTGCACAATACGGCCGAGATCGTGCTCTACGCGGTTCGCAAACGCGTGATCTCGTACTGAAGTTGTACCGGCTCTTTTGCCGGCTCCTCACCTCTTCTCCGGATGTTCCCGCGGAACCAGCCGCCTTACTCTGAAAGAGCATATGGCGGCGGCAACCGCGGCTTCGACAACGCGCATCAGAGTCACGGCTGCGATCGAAGCCCGCAGCGGACGCTCGGGCGGTCCCGGCTCGACATTCCGGCTGCAGTTTCGCCCGGGCTTCGGATTCGCGGAAGCCAGAGAGCTGGCGCCGTTTCTCAGCCGGTTGGGGGTCACCGACATCTATGCCTCTCCCATTTTGCAGGCCCGCCGCGGAAGCGAGCACGGCTACGACGTCACGGATCCGCTTCGCCTGAACGCCGAGCTGGGGACGGAGCGCGAATTCGACGCTCTCATTGCCGCATTGAAGCGCCGCGGAATGGGCCTGGTGCTCGACATCGTTCCCAATCACATGGCCGCCTCCGGCGAAAATCCTTACTGGGCCGACGTTCTCGCCCATGGCCGCCGCTCCGCCTACGCGCGCTGGTTCGACATCGACTGGGACGCGGATCCGGAAGGGAAGCTCGCGTTGCCGATTCTCGGCAAGCCCCGTGAGGAAGCGCTCCGCGAGGGGGAGCTGCGCGCGGGCCTCGACGAGCGCGGTCCTTTCGTCCGGTATTACGAGCACAGGCTGCCGCTTTCGCCCTCCTCGCGCCGCGCGGTGCTCGAAGGCGAATCGCTTGACCGCATCCTGAGCGCGCAAGCCTACCGCCTGGATTGCTGGCGCACGTGCGCGATCAATTACCGCCGGTTCTTCGACATTAACCCGCTGGGGGGGGGGGGCGTCCGGGACCCCGGGGCGGGGTGGATGTTCCCGCGGAACCAGCCGCCTTACTCTGGAAGAGCATATGGCGGCGGCAACCGCGGCTTCGACAACGCGCATCAGAGTCACGGCTGCGATCGAAGCCCGCAGCGGACGCGCGGTCGGTCCCGGCTCGACATTCCGGCTGCAGTTTCGCCCGGGCTTCGGATTCGCGGAAGCGAGAGAGCTGGCGCCGTTTCTCAGCCGGTTGGGGGTCACCGACATCTATGCCTCTCCTATTTTGCAGGCCCGCCGCGGAAGCGAGCACGGCTACGACGTCACGGATCCGCTTCGCCTGAACGCCGGGCTGGGAACGGAGCGCGAATTCGAGGCTCTCATTGACGCATTGAAGCGCCGCGGAATGGGCCTGGTGCTCGACATCGTTCCCAACCACATGGCCGCCTCCGGCGAAAATCCTTACTGGGCCGACGTTCTCGCCCACGGCCGCGGCTCCGCCTACGCGCGCTGGTTCGACATCGACTGGGACGCGGATCCGGAAGGGAAGCTCGCGCTGCCGATTCTCGGCAAACCCCGCGAGGAAGCGCTCCGCGAGGGGGAGCTGCGCGCGGGCCTCGACGAGCGCGGGCCTTTCGTCCGGTATTACGAGCACAGGCTGCCGCTCTCGCCCTCCTCGCGCCGCGCGGTGCTCGAAGGCGAATCGCTTGACCGCATCCTGAGCGCGCAAGCCTACCGCCTGGATTGCTGGCGCACGCGCGCGATCAATTACCGGCGGTTCTTCGACATCAACGAGCTGGTGGGCGTTCGCGTCGAAGACCCGGAGGTGTTCGCGGCGACGCACAGCCTGATCCTGCGCCTGATGCGCGAAGGGAAACTGAGCGGGCTGCGCGTGGATCACATCGACGGCCTGCGCGATCCGCTCGGCTACCTGAAGCGACTCGCGCGCGCCGTGCCGCGGAGCCTGCCGGATTTCTACATCATGGTGGAGAAGGTGCTGCTGGGCGGCGAAGAGGTGCGCGCGGACTGGCCCGTGCGCGGCACCACCGGCTACGATTTTCTCGCCATGGAGAACGCGGCGTTCGTGGACCCGCGCGGCCTCGAACGCCTCGAGCGGGTTTACTCCCGCTTCACGGGCGAACGCGAAAACCACGACGAGGTCGTTTACAAACAGAAAAAACGGATGCTGGACGAGTTGTTCCCGTGCGAGATGCGGCGCCTGGCGAAGCGGCTGGCGGAACTGAGCGGGCCGGGCGCGGACGAGGACGAGTGCCGCGGGGCGATCCGCGAGGTGACGGCGTGCCTGCCGGTTTACCGGACGTACATACGATCTTTCGAAGTTGCCTCACGCGATCGCGCAACGATCGAGGCCGCCATCGATTCCGCGCGCGCTCGCAGCCGTTCGCTTTCCGCTCCGGCGCTCGACAGCCTGAGGCGCGTTCTGCTGCTCGAAATGCCGCAGGACCTTGCGCCGGAGCGGCGAAACGCGTGGATCGAGTTCGTGCTCCGGTGGCAGCAGCTCACCGGGCCGGCGATGGCCAAGGGGATGGAGGACACAGCCGGTTATCTCCACAATTCCCTGGTTTCGTTAAACGTGATCGGCGGCTCCGCAAGAGCCGCGGCGGACACGGAATTTCACAGGTTCAATCAATTGCGCCGGGAGCGCTGGCCTTCCGCGCTCAATGCCACGTCCACACACGACACCAAGCGCAGCGAGGACGTTCGCGCTCGCATCAATGTGCTATCGGAGGCGCCCGGCATGTGGGAGGCCTGCCTCGAGCGGTGGAGCCGCTGGAATCTGCCGCATAAGCGCACGGTGCGCGGAGCGGCGGCGCCCTCGGCGAATGACGAAGCGATGATCTACCAGGTGCTGATCGGAGCCTGGCCGCTTCACGAAGACGAGATCCCCGGTTTCCGTGAGCGGATGAAGCGGTTCGTGGTGAAAGCGGCGCGCGAGGCCAAGCAGCATACGAGCTGGATTGCGCCGGAGGCGGAATACGAGTCCGCGCTCGTCGAATTCACGGCCCGGCTCATGCAACCCGGCGCGTTTCTCGACGATTTCCTCCGCGTTCATGCGTACATCGCCCCCTTCGGCGCCATCGCGTCACTCGCCCAGGCCCTTCTGAAGATCGCCTCCCCGGGCGTTCCGGATTTTTACCAGAGCACGCTGCTGTGGGATTTCAGCCTTGTCGATCCGGACAACCGCCGGCCGGTCGATTTTTGCAGGCCCTCCGGGATGCTGCATGAAATGCGAAGCGCGGAGAATCCAGCTCTCATTCAATCGCTGGCGGACAACTGGGAGGACGGGCGGATCAAGTTGTACACGATCGCGAAAGCGCTGGAGTTCCGGCGCGCGCGCCACGAGTTGTTTCTCAGGGGCGAATACATTCCGCTTGCGGCGACCGGTCCGGCGGCCGGCCATGTGATCGCGTTCGCGCGGAGGCATCGCGGGCAGTGGGCGATTGCGGCCGCGCCGCGGTTCCTGGCCAGGCTGTGCGGATCGCGAAATCCGTTCGCAGCCGCCGATCTCTTCCGCGGCACGTTCCTCGAACTCCCGCCAGGCGCTCCGGCCTGCTGGAGCAGCGTGTTCACGCACGAAGTCCTCCGCTCGCTCGCCGTTCGGGACCTCTTCCGGCGCTTTCCCGTGGCGCTGCTCTCCGCGACCGGGCCGGCCGAACCGTATGAAAGTCATATCCGAATTTTTTCAGCAGAACTGGGTTAACGTCCTGATCCCGATCGGGACGCTCGCGGCCACCCTCGCCATCGGGTGGGCGGCAAGACGGATCATATTTGGCACGCTCGAGCGGTGGGCGGCGCGCAGCAAGTCACGGATCGACGACCTGCTGGTCGAATGCCTTCGGGGGCCGTTCATGATCTGGGTGCTGATTCTCGGGCTCCACCTGGGGACGCAGTTCTCGGCCAGCCCGAGGTCTGTGGCGGCGTTCATTTCGAAGCTGCTTCTGATTCTGTGGGTCATATCGCTGACCTCGGTAGCCCAACGACTGGCGGGACGGGTGGTGCACCGCTACGGCACGATGGCGGGCACGGTGCTGCCGGTGACCAGCCTGACACAGAACGTGGCGCGGCTGTCGGTGGTCGCGGTGGGCTGCCTGATTCTGCTGAACCTGCTGGGCGTCTCCATAACGCCGATCCTGACCGCGCTGGGAGTGGGCGGCCTGGCGGTCGCTCTCGCGCTGCAGGACACGCTCGCGAACTTCTTCGCCGGCATCTACATCAGCGTCGCGAACCAGATCAGGGTCGGCGATTACATCAAGCTCGAAAGCGGCGAGGAAGGATATGTCACGGATATCAGTTGGCGCAGCACCTCGGTGCGCATGCTGGCCAACAACATGATTATCATCCCGAACGCCAAGCTGGCGCAGGCAATCGTGACGAACTACCACCTGCCGGAGAAGCGGATGTCGCTGCTGGTGCCGATCAGCGTGAGTTACGACAGCGACCCCGAACTGGTGGAGCGGATTCTGATCGAGGAAGCGGCGAAAGGCGCCAGAGACATACCCGGCCTGCTGGCCGAGCCGGCGCCGTTGGTGCGTTTCATTCCCGGCTTCGGCGCGTCGTCGCTCGATTTCACTCTGATCTGCCAGATCGCGGAGTTCGTCGATCAATACGTGGCGCAGCACGAATTGCGTAAGCGCATCTTCAAGCGGTTCCGGGCCGCCGGCATTGAGATCCCGTTCCCCATCCGCACGGTGTACCTACGGAACGAAGCCACGGATGGCGAGCAATCGGGTAAACTCAAAGCGGCGAGGGGCCATGGCTGATGGGCCGTTCATCTTCTACACCGAGCACCGCCTGATCGGGCTGACCGGCATCGCCGCCCGCAACCTGCCGGAACTCCTCAAGGGCCTCGAAACCGTGCCCGGCGCCTCGATCTTTTATCACACACACCAGGAATACCTGGCGCATCATTTTCAGAAGCCGCTGTTCTACAACGACTTTGCGTTGTGGGTTTCGCAGGCGATCCACGAAGACGAGTTGGCCGAGAAACTGGCCGCCGTGGATTTACTGCTGTTCACCGCAATCAAGGACCTGCGCGAGCGCATCGTCGGCATCGTTCGCCGGCACATGGGAGAAGACCATTGGGTTCCGCGTGATTGCCCGCCGGGAGACGAGTTTCACTTCTGCCGCTCCAAGAGCTTCCCCGTGCCGACGAACATCGTCGCGCACGACATTCCCGAGTTCTTCGAAAAACTTCCGCAGGTGACTACGGTGTCGCTCTTCTACCATTTCTTCGAGGCGCGGCTGCGGCTGGGCCGCCCGACGAACGACTTCTCGCGATGGATCGCGGACCAGGGCGAGCCGGAGCTCGCCCGGTCGATCGACCAGCTCGATCCTTACATCCGGACGCTCGAAGAGCTGCGCGACGACATTGTAGCCCTCGGGCGCGGCTTCACGAAGTGATATGCCGACGACACTCCAGCATTACGAACCGATTGTGGGCCGCGAAACGATCGACGAGCTGCGGGTGCTGGCATCGCGCGTCAGGCGGCGGAGAATCCGCAACATCAATTCCACGCCGGTCGGCGGCGGCGTCGCCGAGATTCTGACGCGCCTGGTTCCGCTGTTGCGGGAACTCGGGCTCGACGTCGCCTGGGACGTGATCAAGGGGGACCAGGCGTTCTTCAATGTGACCAAGGCGTTTCACAACGCGCTGCAGGGAAGTCCGGAAGAGATTACCGGGAGCATGCTGGAGACGTATCGCGAAACCACGGCGATGAACCTGCGCGAAATCAGTCTGGATGCCGACGCGATCGTGGTGCACGATCCCCAGCCGGCGGGCCTGATCGAGGGGAGGACCACCACGCAGGCGCGCTGGGTCTGGCGCTGCCATATCGATGTTTCGCGGCCGCAGCCTCGCGCATGGGAATTTCTCGAGCCGTACGTGTCCCGCTATGATGCCGCGGTCTTCTCGATGCCGGACTTTGCGCAGCGGCTGCCAGAGCCGCAATACCTGGCGCCGCCGTCAATTGATCCGCTGAGCGAGAAAAACCGCGAGCTCACGGCGGCCGAAGTGGCGCGCGTGCTCGAAAAGTATGGCATCAACAGCGCACGTCCGGTGCTGACGCAAGTCTCGCGCTTCGACCGGCTGAAGGATCCGCTGGGCGTGATCGCCGCCTACCGTCTGGTGAAGCGGCGCGCCGACTGTCAACTCGTGCTGGCGGGCGGCGGCGCCTCCGACGATCCCGAGGGCGGGGAGGTGCTCGAGGAAGTCCGGGCGCAGGCGGCAGGCGATCCCGACATCCACGTCCTCCCGCTGCCGCCGTCGAGCGATTTCGAGATCAACGCGCTGGTGCGCGGCTCGACGATCGTGTTCCAGAAATCGATTCGGGAGGGCTTCGGCCTCACGGTCAGCGAGGCGCTGTGGAAACGGAAACCGGTGATCGGCGGCGCGGTGGGCGGCATCAAGATCCAGATCATCAACGGCGTTACCGGATTCCTGGTGCACTCGATCGAAGGCGCCGCGCACCGCGCGCTCGAGTTGCTCAGCGATCACGAACTCCGGACCACGATGGGAGAGAACGGCTATCGCCACGTGAAGCAGAATTTCCTGGTGACGCGGCACGTGATGGACTACCTGCTCCTGATGTTAGCCCTGGACCACCCGGACGAAGATGTAGTCACTTTGGCGTAAAGAACTGCGCTATCTAGCCCGCGGCCAGGCCGCCGGCAAGCAGCCCCAGCCCACCAGAGCACGGGCAGGAGTTTCGAAAGCAGACGGACGTTTGCCCTTCTGGGGAAACGTCCCGTCTGTCCCCGGTTTTGGGTTTTGAGATTAGTGGCTCACCTCGCCCACGGTCTGGCGGACCGAGATCGCGATCTTGTAGAACACCGTCACCATCAGCGCCCCCAGGGCCCAGATGGCGAGCGAAATCGTCATCTCAGGCAGCGTCGGGGCGTAGTCGGTGATGGTGGCGAGCGGCGAGGGCACGAATCCCGAAATGATCAGGCACACGCCCTTGTCGATCCACAATGACAGGAACACGACAACGCAGGCGGCCGGCAGAATCTTCTCGTTGTTGCGGAACCTGGGCGTGAGCAGCAGCACCAGGGACACCACGGCGAGGATGATCGAAGTCCACATCCAGGGCACGAGCGGCGCGTGCCCGGACAACCCCTCGAACAGGTATTGGATCGGGAACTTGTGCTCGGGCATGCCGCTGTACAGGCCGGTGAACAGCTCCATGAGGATGAGGAACACGTTGATCACCATCGCGTAGGTGACGATGACGGAGAGCTTCTTGATGGCTTCCCTGCCCACGTCGAAGTTCATGAGCTTGCGCGCCGCGAGCGCCAGGAGGATCAGCAGCGACGGGCCGCCGGCGAAGGCCGAGGCCAGAAAGCGCGGGGCGAGCACGGCGGTCATCCACATGGGACGCCCGGGCAGGCCGGCGTACAGGAATGCGGTGACGGTGTGAATGCTGACCGCCCACGGGATCGACAGGATAATGACCGGCCGGATCCATTTGGGCGGCGGCACGGTCTTGCGTTCGGCGCTCAGTGTGACGAGCGAGATCAGCGCGTTCAGGAACAGGTAGCCGCTCAGCGACACCATGTCCCAGAACATCATCGAGTGGAGCGTGGGATACAGCAGCACGTTCAGCACGCGCATGGGCTGGCCCATATCCACGAAGATAAACAGCATGCACATCGTCACGGCGGAAATGGCCAGGAACTCGCCGAGTATGGTGATCTTCGAGAACACCTTCCAGTTGTGCAGATAGTACGGCAGCACCACCATCACGGCCGAGGCGGCCACGCCGACCAGAAACGTGAACTGCGCGATGTACAGGCCCCACGAGACATCGCGGCTCATTCCGGTGATGCCCAGCCCGTAGGTGAGCTGGCGAAACCAGGCGATAAAGCCCAGCGCCATTACGGCCGCAAGCGCCGCGAGCCACAGCCAGTACCGCCTGCTCCCGACCACCGCCTTTTCAAACATGAACATGGCCAGCGCCTCACACGATGTAATAAATTCCCGGCTTAGTGCCGAGCTCCGGCTTGCGTTGGATGGTGAACTGCTCGCGCAGCTTGCGCCTGATCTCCGAGTTCGGATCGTTCAGATCGCCGAACGTGAGCGCCTTCTGGGGGCAGACCTCGACGCAAAGCGGCAACTGGTTTTTCGCGAGCCGCTCCTCGCAGAACGTGCATTTCTCTACGACGCCCCTGGTGCGCGTCGGATAATCGGAGTTCAGCGCGGGAATCGCAGGCCGGGGATCGGACCAGTTGAAGCTGCGCGAGCCGTACGGGCACGCCGCCATGCAGTACCGGCAGCCGATGCAGCGGTGCCAGTCCATCATGACGATGCCGTCCTCGCGTTTCCAGGTGGCCTGGGTCGGGCACACCCGCACGCAGGCCGGCTGCGCGCAATGATTGCATAGCACGGGCAGCAGCTTATCCCGAAACGCGTCCGCTGCGTATTCGGTCTCGCCGAACGCATCCTCGAACTTCGCCTTCCAGATCCACTTCACCTCGCGCCTGGGGTCGGTGAAATGGGGAATGTTATGCGCCGCGTTACAGGCGTCCATGCACTTCGTGCAGTCCGGCTTCGCCAGGCACTTCGGGACGTCGATCACCATCCCCCAGCGCTTGCCGTTCGCGCCTTTGAGCAGGCTCTTCCCCCCGGCGAGCACCACGAGCGAAACCCCGGCCGCCCGCAAGAATTCTTTTCGGGTAACGCTCATTCCGTCCTCCACGCGACCACTCGCGCCGCAAGCCTGGGATCGACGTGGCAGTCCATGCAATACGGCCCCTGGACGGCCTCATAGTTGTGGCAGCGGTCGCAGAATTCCGCCTTGTTCGTGTGGCACTGCTTGAGGCAGGTGCCGGTCAGGCTGATGCTGTAAGTTCTGCCGTCCGGCGCCGTGTAGTTCTGCACGTCGTCGCGAACCCGCAGTTGCCGCCAGTCCATCAGCAGCTTCGGATGTTGCGCGCGCATCTGTTCGACAGGCAGCACGCATTCCTTTGCGTTCGTGGGCAGCACGCGCCTGGGCGCCGCGGCCGTCTCGCCGGAAGCCTTCGCGTACCAGAACGGGAATGTAACCAGGCCCAGGAAAATCACCAGGCCCGTCGTGATGAGGCCTTTGTCACGCATGGGCCGCCTCCGTTTCCTTGGTGTGCAACAGCGGCTCGCCGCGCAGGTCGGTGGTGCGCTCCTTCTCGCCCTTCATCACCAGCGCGTTGCCCAACAACTCGTGCACGCCGGCCACCTCCACGCCGGGCACCCAATATTCGAGCAACCCCGGCAGCGTCGCCTTGTCGATGGCGCACATGCAGGTGAGCACGTTGACGCCGTACTTCTCGTGCACGTACTTGACGGCGCTCGCCCGCGGCAGCCCGCCGCGCAGCCGCATCTCCAGGTTCTCGTCCGTGCCGAGCCCGGAGCCGCTGCCGCAGCAGAAGGACTGCTCGCGGATCGTGTTCTCGGGCATCTCGTGGAACTGCCGGCAGACGTTGCGCAGGATGTAGCGCGGCTCCTCAAAGAGCCCCAGCCCCCGGGCGATGTTGCAGGAATCGTGATACGTCACGTTCCAGTGATCGTTGCGCGAGGGGTCGAGCTTCAGCCTGTCGTTCTTGATGAGGTCGCAGGTGAACTCGGAGATGTGCACCATCTTCGTGGACTTCGCGTTCTCGAACCTGGTGCCGGTAATAGGCGAAACCGGCTCTTCCAGAAAATCCGCCGGGCCGTTCATCGTGTTCATGTACTGGTGCAGCACGCGCCACATGTGGCCGCACTCGCCGCCGATGATCCACTTCACGCCCAGCCGCTTCGCCTCGGCGTAGATCTTCGCGTTCAGCCGCTTGATCATCTCGTGCGAGTTGAACAGGCCGAAGTTGCCGCCTTCCGATGCGTAGGCGCTGAACGTGTAATCGAGCCCGACCTCATGAAACAGCATCAGGTAGCCGAGCAGCGTGTAGTAGTGGGGCGTGCCGAAGTAATCGGCCGACGGAACGATGAACAGAATCTCGGCGCCCTTCCTGTTGATGGGCGCGTCCACGCGGATGCCGGTGATCTCTTCCAGTTCATCGACCGCGAAGTCGATCGAGTCCTTGAACCCGTGCGGCTGAATGCCGAGGTGGTTACCCGTGCGGAAGCAGTTCGCCGCCGGCTCGAGTACCCAGTTGATGTTGCAGCCGATCAGGTTCAGCAGCTCGCGGCCGATCATCGTGATCTCCGCGGTGTCGATCCCGTACGGGCAGAACACCGAACAGCGCCGGCATTCCGAGCACTGGTAGAAGTAGTAGAACCACTCCTTGATCACGTCTACCGTAAGCTCGCGTCCTCCGGCAAGGCCATGGAAAAGTTTGCCGGCGGGAGTGAAATAACGGCGGTAGATGGAGCGGATCAGCTCGGCGCGCAGCACCGGCATGTTCTTCGGGTCGCCTGAGCCGATATAGAAGTGGCACTTGTCGGCGCAGGCGCCGCAGCGCACGCAGATGTCCATGAACAGGCGGAAGGAACGGAATTTTTCGAGGCGCTCCTTCATCCCGTTGAGGATGATCTCTTTCCAGTCCGGCGGCAGCTTCCAGTCCTCTTCGTACGGCTGCCACTCGCGCGGGTTCGGCAGGCCCAGGTACTCGAGGTTTTTCGGCAGCGCGCTATAGCAGTACGTGCCCTTTCGGAACTCGACCTTCGGGTCCTGCCAGTCCTTCTTCGGAGGCTTGTAGTCGATCTGGATCAGTTGCTCGGGACGCGGGGTTGTCTCTGCCATATCCTATCCCCTCTCGAGCGGCAGACCGGCCGCCTTGATCTTGTCGTGGAATTCCTCTTCCCACTCCTCGTAGGTGTGGACTTTCACCGGGTAGTTCCACGGGTTCACATGCCGCTTCATACGATTGTTGTTGGCGAGGTTCCGGGTGGGGCTGAGGAACACGCCGCCCATGTGCATGAGCTTGCTGAAGGGGAAATACGCGAGCAGCGCCGAGACCAGCAGCAGGTGCGAGTAAAACAGAGGGCTCGCGCCGGCCGGAACGGCTGGCGAGAACGTCACCAGGCCCATGGCGATCTGTTTCACCGGGACGAGGTCGCCGTGGATGAAGTACCGCATCAGCACGCCCGTCGCCGCGATTCCGATCAGCAGCAGCAGCGCAAAGTAGTCGGTGAAGAGCGAGATGTAGCGGATCCGCGCGTCGCCTACGCGCCGCCATAGCAGGTACAGCAGCGCGGCCAGGATCGCGATATCCGTCAGGTACAGGCCGGGAGCGCCGATCTGCAGAAACCCGTCGATGTTCTGGAGCGCCAGCACAAACGCCGGCGGCGGCTCGAGGAAGAACCGCAGGTGGCGCAGGAAGATCATCAGGAACGAGTAGTGGAACGCGATGGCGCCCAGCCAGAGGAACTTGCTCTCGCCGTAAACCAGCCGGCCTTCCCGCAACTGGGCTGCCGTATTCCGGAACAGCGAGCGGAACAGGAGCACCTCGAGCGCCATTCGCCCCAAGGCGCCGAGCGCCGTCGAAGGATTCTCGAGGCGCGCCTGCCTGATCCACGGCAGCGACTTCTGCTCGCCGCACGTCACCGTGATCCGGAACGGCACCGGCGTTCGCGCCCACACCAGCACGCGATAGCTGAGGCCGAGGAGAAACACGGCAATCGCGGCATAGGGGATGACGATCGCCACCGCCGCCCGTCCGCCGGCGTCCTGGCCCGCCAGCAGTCCCGCGGCAGCGATCGCCGCAACCACAATCACCGAGTACAGGATTCTCATGCGCGATCACCCGACGCCAGCGCCGCGTCGCCGTTGGCGGCACGCGGCACGTGTACGTTCTTCATCCGTTCGAGCACGTACACCGTTCGTTTCGCTTCGTTCGCCTTGATCTCATACGTCTTCTCACGGCACTGCATGTACAGGTCGAAGGCGAGAAGCGCCATGCGGTCGATGCGGTCCTCGTATGCCGAGATATCGGCGTCTCCGGCCGACTGGCGCAGAATCACCCGGAGCACGAGAACAAACGACACGGCTTGGCTCGCCGTGAAGTCCTGAACGGCTCGCGCTTTCATGATCTCGGACAGGACGCTTTCGACTCTCGCCATGTCCATCTCGCCGAGCATCTCGTCGAGCAGAACCGGCAGGCCCTCCCGCAGCGCATGGCCGACGGGATTACGAAATTGGTCCTTTTCCTCGAGCAGAAAACGCGAGCTGAGGAAGGGGTAAGTCTGGAGCGTGCGCGCCAGCCATTCCTTCAGGATCGCGTCCCTGTTTCTCGCAAGCATGGAAGAAACCTCTTCTTATACGCACCCCGTGGGCTTCGGCAGCCCGGCGAGTTTGCACGCGCCCTTGGCGGGTCCGGATGGGAACATCGCGTAGATTTCGTTCAGCTTGAAGCCGGTTTCCTTGCAGAGCTTGCGGATCATCGGCGCGATGCCGAATTCCAGGTAGTAGTTGCGCAGATAGTTGATCACCTTCCAGTGATTCTCGGTGAGCTCCGAGACGCCTTCGGTGGTCGCGAAGTCCAGCGCAACCTCCTTGTTCCAGATCGTGGGATCTTCGAGGAATCCATCCTCGTCCACGTTGTATTTCTTTCCGTTGACTTCAAACGTCGGCACTTTCCAATCCTCCTGTCGAATTTGGCCGCTCCGGCGGCCGGGGTCACATCATGTCAATATAGCCGCAGGGACATTCCTCGGCGCATTTCTTGCAGCCGTTGCAGACCTCGAGCTTCACCTTGTAATGCTCGCCCTTCGGCAGCTTGACGAAGCAACTGTTCGTGCAATACATCCAGCACGTCTCGCAATCCATGCACATGCCGCACGACATGCACCGCTTGGCCTCGGCAAGCGCGTCTTCCTCGGCGAGGCCGCGCTCGATCTCGGTGTCGAAGCCGCGTTCGGCCACGGCCACCTGACCGCGCTCATGCCGCGGCATCTCCTTGTACCAGGCCAGTTTCATCCGCTCCGGCGTGATGGCCGGCAGCGGCGCGGGTTTTTCGAGCTTGACGCCGCGGAAGCGGGCGTCGATCGCCTCGGCGGCAAACCGCCCCTGCGCGATCGCGATCGTCACCAGACCCAGCTCGATATCGTCGCCGCCTGCGTAAATGCCGTCAGTGGCCGTCGCGCCCCACTCGTCCGCCTTGATCCAGTCCTTGCCCTGGCGCAGCGCGTCGAAGCCCTCGAACCGCGGCTCCTGGCTGATGGCCGCGATCACCGCGCTGATCTCGATCTCGAACTCCGAGCCGGGCTTCGGCACGGGTCTCGGCCGGCCGGACGCATCCGGCGCGCCGAGTTCCATGCGGATGCACTTCATCCGGACCGCGACTCCGTTTTCCTGGATGATCTCGACCGGCGCGGCCAGGAACTCGATCCTGATGCCCTCTTCGAGAGCGCCTTCGATCTCCGGCTTGATGGCCGGCATCTCGGCGCGGGTGCGGCGATAAAGAATGGTGACATCGGCGCCCAGGCGCTTGCTGACGCGCGCCGCATCGATCGCCGTGTCGCCGCCGCCGATCACCACCACCTTCTTCCCGATCTCGACCTGCTCGCCCGAGTTCGCCCGGTTCAGGAATTCCGTCCCGGTGAACACGTTCGGCGCATCCTCGCCGGGCACGCGCAGCTTGAGGCCGCGGTGCGCGCCGATGCCGACGAAGATCGCGCCGTACTCGGCCCGGATCTGGTCGAGCGTGACCGTGCAGTTCAATTGCAGGGTCACGCCGAGGTCCAGGATGCGGTCGATCTCCGCGTCCAGCACTTCGCGCGGCAGGCGGTAGGCCGGGATGCCGTAGCGGAGCATGCCGCCGGCTTCCGGGAAAGCCTCGAACACGGTGACCGGGTAGCCGCGGCGCGCAAGCTGGTAGGCGCAGGACAGGCCCGCCGGGCCCGCTCCGATGACGGCCACCTCCTCGCTCCGCTTCTCACCCGTCAATCGCGTGAGCTTCAGTCCCTTCTGGATGCCGAAGTCGCCGATAAACCGCTCGAGCGCGTTGATGGCGACCGGCCCTTCCTTGGCGTTGCGGTTGCAGCCTTCCTCGCAAGGATGCGGGCAGACGCGCCCGCAGACGGCCGGGAACGGGTTGCGGTCCGTGATCAGCCGCCACGCGATTTCGTAAGCCTGCTCGTTCGTGCGCCCGTAGGCTTCGGCCTGCGCGATCGTGGTCAGCCAGCCGCGAATATCGGCGCCGCTGGGGCAATGCCCGGTGCACGGCGGCGCTTTCGGAGTGTAGCGGGGCCGCAGAGGGCTGATCTCCGCTCCCGCGCCGGCCGTAGCCTTGATGATCGGTTTCTTGACTTCTTTAAATAGACCCATAGCAAATACCCGAAGTCCACGCGGGGCAGCCTTTCAGTCTGCGGGCCGGCCCTCGGCCCAGGCAAAAGCGATTCGATTGGGGCGGCCTCAGAGACCGCCCGCAGGCCAAAAGCCTGCCCCACAAAAATCTAGAACCGTATGTGCGTCGAGCGCGCGTAGGTGGTGCCCGCGTGCTTGAAGTCGTCGATGTGATACCGCGTGAACGGGATCCCCGTCAGTTCGAAGAACCGCGGCCAGCCGATACGCTCGACCCACTCTCCGAGCCGCTCGTAGCGCTTGGCGTTGCAGGCGTAGACCTTCACGATGTTCGTGACGGCTTCCACCACTTCGGGCCAGCGCGGCGGGTTGTTCGGAATGAACGGAATCGCCAGCTTGGTGAACTTCGGAGCGCTGCGCGCGTTGCTCACCTTGCCGCCCACCCAGATCGACACGCCGTCGTTCTCCGGATCGTTCAACGGCATCGCCGGGCAGACCGTGTAGCAGTTGCCGCAGTACATGCACTGCTCTTCCACGACCTCGACCGACTGCTTGCCGTCCACCGTCGCCGGACGAATCGCGCCCGTCGGGCACGACGCGATCAGCGTCGGGACTTCGCACACCTTCGGCAGGATGTCGTGCTTGATCTTCGGCGGCTTGCGATGAATGCCGAGGATCGCGATGTCCGAGCAGTGCACGGCGCCGCACATGTTCAGGCAGCAGGCCACCGCGATGCGCAGCTTCGCCGGCAGGTCCTGGCTCGTGAAGTGGCCGCACAGCGCGTCCATTACCGACTTCACCAGGCCCGAGGCGTCCGTCGCCGACGAGTGGCAGTGCACCCAGCCCTGCGTGTGCACGATGTTGCTGATCGAGTTGTTCGTGCCGCCCACCGGGAAGTTCGCGGCGTGCAGTTCTTTCACCAGCGGCTCGATGTTTTCCTTCTTCGCCAGCAGGAACTCGACGTTGTTGCGGCTCGTGAACCGCAGATAGCCGTCGCAGTACTTGTCCGCCAGGTCGGCGAACATGCGCAGCGTCTCAATCGAGAGAATGCGCGGCGAGCCGGCGCGCACCGTGTACAGCCGGTCGCCCGATTCGGCCACATGACACAGAACGCCCGCCGCCACCGTCTCGTGATATTTCCACGCCCCGTAATTCTTCTTGATCAGCGGATGCAGGAACTTCTCATAACTCGGAGGACCAATGTCGGTGATTCTTTTTACAGGTGCTTCAATCATGTTCGTGTCTCCTCTCGTTTACTTGTCCTCATCCTTGAAGAAGATGTACGGGTTGTCGCGCGGCGCCGTCACCATCTCCGGCGCCGGGTCGAGCCCGATCGCATCCAGGAAGTTGGCCATACCGACGCGCTGGATCAGCTCGCCCACGCGCTCGCGGTTCTTGCCGTACTCATCCCAGAACTCCCAGACGCGGCTTACCAGTTCCTTTAACGTGTCGAACAGTTCTTCGGCCGGCACGAAGGGAACCAGCACCGACGACAGCAGCGCGCCCTGCACGATCGGCGCCTTCGAGCCGATCAGAATCGTGGCGCCCCGCTCCTTGCCGGGCCTCAGGGCCTTCGGCATCACGTTGATGCAGTGCATGCAGCGGACGCACTCGCGATTGTTGATCGTGAGCTTCTTGCCGTCGTAGTTCATGCACTTGGTGGGGCACAGGCCGCAGACGTCCTTCTGGATGTCCAGGCCCTTGGCCGCGTACTCGCTGACCGCCACGTCGTCCTGCTGGATTTCGTCCTTCCACGTGCCGATGATCGAAAGATCGGCGCGCGCGATCGAAGCCACGCAGTCGTTCGGGCAGCCGGCGCACTTGAACTTGAACTTGTACGGGAACGGCGGCCGGTGCAGCTCGTCCTGATATTCGTGGGTCAGATCGTTGCACAGCTTCAGGGTGTCGTAGCAGGCCCACTCGCAGCGCGCCGGGCCAACGCAGGCCGAAGGCGTGCGCATGCACGATCCGGAGCCGCCCAGGTCGAATCCCGCTTCGGTCAGCTCCTTGAACGTGGGCTCGAGCTCGTCGGTCTTCGTGCCGAGGAAAATGATGTCGCCGGTCGAGCCGTGCATATTGGTCAGACCGGAGCCGTGGCGCTCCCAGATGTCCGCCAGCGTGCGCAGCGCGCTGCTCGTGTAGAACCACCCCGAGGGCTGGTTCACGCGCATCGTATGGAAGTGCGCCACCTTGGGGAACTGCTCGGGCACGTCGCTGTACCGGCCGATCACGCCGCCGCCGTATCCCAGCACGCCCACTATGCCGCCGTGTTTCCAGTGACCTTTCTTCTCTTCGTACGACAGCTCGAGCTGCCCGAGCAGATCGTCGCACATCGAGTTGGTCTTGCTGGCTTTCTTGATCTCCGTGACGAAACTCGGCCAGGGGCCCTTTTCGAGCTCGTCCAGGAGTGGTGTCTTTACCTTGCCGTTACCGTTGTCGGCCATGAGTTCTCTCCTGAAATCATCGGGTGCTTCTGCCTTCGGCGGCTGCGATCGCAACCGTCCGATACACCAGGTGCGCGAATTTCGAGTACGGGGCGTACAGGAACAAAGTAAAAATCAGCACCAGGTGCGTAAAATAGACCGCATACATCCAAGCCGCCGCCTGCGCCAGGCGCAGGAGTTCGGAAGCGATTCCCGTTGCCGCCGTCAAGACCAGCGTCAGCAGGAAATACCAGTCGAAGTACGTGCTGGTTGCCGCGAGCTTCGACCGGTGGACCAACAGCATCACGCTGCCGATCAGGACCGCCAGCGCGCAGATATTCGCAAAGATCTTCAGCGGATTGGTGATCGCCAGCGGCGTTTCCATCACGCCGGCCATCGTCCCCAGTCCTACGATGGTGCCCATCACGCCCAGGCCCACGAAGCCCAGGAACATCAGGAAGTGTCCAAGATAGCGGTCGCCCGCCTTGCCCTTGCACTCCTTGAAACGGCTGTGCCTGAAGATCAGCGCCAGGGCCGGAACGAGGCCCGCCAGGATCGCGCCGTCGGCTCCGCCGGCGCGCAGCGCCGCGATGAACCGCGACAGTCCGATCGCGAAGCCCAGGAGCGCCAGGGCCGCCACGACGAAAAACAGCGGCTCGATGAAGTTGGTCGGGAAGACGTCCGCGAACTTGCGGGCTCCTTCCTCCACATGCCCTTTCGGCGCGTACAGCGCGATCGCCGCGAAGATCAGCGCGGGAACCAGCAGCAGCGCCGGGAGCGCCTTCGCGTTCGCCACCGCCCTGCCCATGAAGGACGGGAACGCGAAGTGCCTGATGGCGGCGCGCCGCAGCGCGCCCATCACGTCGCCGGGCCGCGCGCCGCGCGGGCACCGGTCCGAGCACTCGCCGCAGTTGTGGCACAGCCACAGCGCCGGGTCGCTGACGAGCTGCTCCTTCAGGCCCCACTGCGCCTCGATCATCTGCTTGCGCGGAAACGGCCGCGCTTCCGTCGATAGCGTGCACGCCGCCGTGCAGGTGGCGCATTGGTAGCATTTCTTCAGGTCGCCGCCGCCGTTCGCGATCACGTCCTTGACGAACGCGGCGTCGGGCTCGATCCGGAGCGTTGCGGCCATCGCTACATCCCCTTGTACGGATTGGGTCCCATCTCGCGGATCCGTTCCATGAAGTTGTTAATGAGCTCGGGAACCTTCCCGTACTCGTCGATCGAGAGCTGAATGCTCTCCAGGCGCTCGCGCTCCAACTGCAACCGGTCGAGCGTCTCTTTCACGTTTTCGAGGCGCTTGTTGGCCAGCTCGCTGCCTTTCACGAAATGGCACTGGTAGTCGTCGCCGTACTTGCAGCCGAACAGCATGACGCCGTCGAAGCCGCTCGACAGCGCGTCCGCGATCCAGACGATGTTCAGCGAGCCGAGGCAGCGCAGAGGAATCACGCGCACCGACGCGTCGTACTGCATGCGCCGGAAACCCGCGATGTCGAGCGCCGGATAGGAGTCGTTCTCGCACATGAACACGAGCACGCGGGGTTTTTCTTCCTCTTCCTCGGGCACCTCGATCGCCTTGATCATCGAGGCGATCATGTCCACCGAGTAGTTCTTGTACGAGATGATGCGCTCGGGGCAGGCCCCCATGCAGACGCCGCAGCGCCGGCAGCGGTAGATGTTCGGCTTCGGCGTGCCCTTCACGTCCTCGTCCAGCGCGCCGAACGGGCACTCCTCCGTGCAGCGCTTGCACTGCGTGCAGCGTTGCAGCAGAAAGCTCGGGAAGGACATGTCCCCGGCCCGCGGGTGCACCGCCTGGCCGTGCGAGGCCAGTTCCACCGACTGGATCGCCTTCATCGCCGCGCCGAGCGCGTCCTCCTCGGCGTGCGCTCCCGTCATCGCCGCCCGCACCGCGCCCGCCGCGTAAATCCCGGTGCGCCGCGTCTCGTACGGGAAGCAGACGAAGTGCGAATCCGGGAAACCGTGCTTCAGGACCGGCAGCTCGGGACCCTGCCGGTAGGTCAGCTTCAGCACCGAGTCCGTGTCGTTGCCCGCGTTCGGCACCATGCCCGTGGCGAGCACCACCAGGTCCGCGTGAATCGAGATTTCCTCGCCAAGGAGGGTGCCGCGCACGTTCACGGTTACTCCGCTGGAGGAAGATGCGTCGCACGACACCACTTCACCCTTGGTGAGGAAGACCAGTGGATTGTCCTGCGCCGCCCGGTAGAACCGTTCGTAATGCCCCGGCGTGCGCATGTCCTTGTAGACGATGTAGACCTTCGCGTCCGGATTCTGCTCGTGGATGTAGCCGGCCTGCTTCAGCGTCGCCATGCAGCACGCTGACGAGCAGTAGGCCAGGTGATCCTTGTCCCGCGAGCCGGCGCACTGCACGAACAGCACGCTCTGGACCGGTTTGTTGTCCGACGGCCGCACGATCCTGCCGCCCGCGGCCATCTTCTCGAGCTCGACGTTCGTCACGACATCGGGGGAATTGCCGTAACCGAGATGGCCGAGCTTCGAGGCGTCGTACGGCTTCCAGCCCGTGGCCACGACGATCGCGCCCACGCGCACAGTCGTCGTGTTTTCGCCGCTCTGGATCGTGACGTCGAACATGCCGGGCTGGCCTTCGGTCTTCAGAATCGTCGCCGAGGTCAGCACCTGGATTTTCGGGCTGTAGAGCGCCTGCTCGATCTTCGCCGCGAAGCCGTCGCTTTCCGCTTCCGTATACGGGGGCTTCGTCGGGAACCGCTTCTTAAGACCGCCGAGGAAACCGCCGAGCTTCGCCTCTTTCTCCACCAGCACGACCTCGTAATCGGCCGCGGCGGCTTCGAGCGCCGCCGTGATGCCGGCGATGCCTCCGCCGACCACCATCAGCTTCTTCGAGATCGCGTCGGAGGGCGGCTCGAGCGGCTCGCACTTATGCGCCTTCGCCGCGTACATGCGGAGGTAGTCCTCCGCGAGCATCTGCGTGTCTTCGTCCTTCGGCGTGTGCGCCCAGGCCACGTGCTCGCGCAGGTTGACGCGCTCGAGCACGATGTTCGAATCGAACGTGAACACCTCGGTCTTCGTGCGCGGCGAGCATCCCGCGATGAGCACCGTGTCCACCGTCCCCGCCGCGATATCGCTCCGGATGCCGGCGATTCCTTCGGCGCCGCACAGCGCCGGGTGCGAACGGCACACCGCCGCCTTGCACTCGCGCGTTCCCACCTTGACGAGCTGATCCGTATCCACCGACTCGCCGATCGAGCACCCGCTGCAAACGTAAATTCCGAGCTTCCTAGGCATGGGCCGCGCTCCTTTTCGCTATCTGAAGCGCCTTCAGCGCCGCACCCGTGGCGTCCCGGACCGTCGCCGAGACCTCCTCGGGCCGCCGCGCGCAACCGGCCGTGTACATCCCCGTCTGGCCGCTTTCGGCGAACCCGAACTCGTCCGTCTGGAAGCCGGCCGGCAGGTTCGCGGTCTGCGGCACGATGCCCGTGGCCAGCACCACGAGGTTCACCGTCCACGTCCGCTTCTTGCCGCCCATTACGTCTTCCGCGGTGATCTGCAGGTCGCCGTTGCCGGCATCTTCCACCAGCGCCACCTTGCCTTTGATCAGCTCGGTCTTCGAGTCCGCGCTGACCTTGCCGAGGAAATCCTCCAGGATGCCCGGCGTCCGCACGTCGATATAGAAAACCTTGATCTCGGCATCGGGGTAGAGCGCCCGGATGTACGTGGTCTGCTTCAGGGAGGCCGTGCAGCACACGGCGGAGCAGTAGGGGAGGTGATTCTCGTCGCGCGATCCCGCGCACTGCACGAACGCGACCGTCTTCGGCTCGGCGCCGTCGGACGGCCGCAGGACTTTGCCTCCCGTGGGACCGTCGCGCGCCGCCAGGCGCTCCAGCATCACGTTCGTCACCACGTTCGGGAATTTTCCGAAACCGAGGTGGTCGAGCCGCGCGGCATCGTATGGCGCCCAGCCCGTGGCCGCCACGATCGACGAAACCCGGAACGTCTTCCGCTCCGGCTGCGCATCGAGATGGATCGCGCCGTACTTGCAGACCTGGACGCAGGCCTGGCAGCCCGACAGGCAGGCCGCGCGGTCGATCGCGTAGAGCGGCGGGTAGGCGATGCCGTGCGGCAGGTAGGCCGCCTTCGTCCTCGACAGCCCGAAGTTGAACTCGTCGGCGCGCTCGGCCGGGCAGACTTTCTCGCACTCGCCGCAGGCCGTGCACGCGTCGGTCACGTAGCGGGGCGAGACCAGCACCGTCGCCTCATAGTCGCCCGGCGACCCGGCCACCTTCTCCACCTCCGCGCCGGTCAACACCGTGACGCGCGGATTGTTCCTGATCCGCTTGACGTTAATTTCCAGGCCGCACGACGGGGGGCACAGCTTCGGAAAGTACTGATACATCCGCGCCACGCGCCCGCCGAGCGAAGCCGTCCTTTCGACGAGAACCGTCTCGCAGCCGGCCTCGGCCGCCTCGATCGCGGCGGTCATGCCGGCGATGCCCCCGCCGATCACCAGGATCCGTGCTTGTTCCGCGCTCATTTTTTCTTCGACTCTTCCGCCGCGCGCCGCTTTGCCTCGGCCACCTGCGGCTTGATCTTCATCGACTTCTCATGAAACAGGCTGAACCGCAGCCACTGCATCGCGAAGTCCAGCAGCTCCTCATCGTCGGTGCGCATGGCTTCGACGCGCGCTTCATCGACCTCGAAGAACTGCAGGAACCGCGTTTCGAACACGAACCTGCGGAACCGGTCCAGGTCGTAGCAGGCCGTGTAGTACATATCGATCTGTTCGGGAGGCAGCGCCTCCGTCCTGTCCCAGAAATCGTCGAGCATCAGCGCTTTGAACGCGGCGCCGTGCATGTCGTACTCCTCGACGCCCTGCGCGGCGGTCCACTCGCGCACCGTGCAGCCGGCGCCTTTGCCGTGCCCGTGGCAGAGGTCCTCGCGCACCAGGAAATGGAACGCGTGATCGGTCGGATTCGGGTTCTTCGGCTCGGCGATGCCCAGCGGATACATGCGGCAGGCCCACGGCCGGTTCCCGTACACGCTGCATCCCTGTTCCGTAACGAACGGGCAGCGGTTCGTCTCCTTGTCCATCCTCAGCAGCACCGCCGGAATCTTCTGTTCCTTGGTGAACGGCGAGATGGTGTACTTCTCCAGGAATTCCGTGGAGGTGATGCCGAGCGCGCGCTTCAGCCGCAGCACGTCGTAGGGCGTCAGCACGATCGCCACGTCGCGGCAGCAGCGGGTGAAGCAGTCGAGCCCTTTCCCGCACTCGAACTCCAGGCGGTCGTCGGGTCCCAGCCTCGGGGTTTCGCGCAGGATGGTTTCCTGGGTCAGGGTTTCACTCGGCATGAGCGGGCTCCTCTTCGGGCAGAATCTGGTTCTTCAGGGCGCCGGGCGACCACACCGGAAGCGGTCCGGTTTCTCCGGTGGCCGGGTCGAGCCGGTGGCGGTAGGAAGCGACCACGTTGAAGCGCTCGCGCATCCACATCCAGCCGCGCTTGTAATACTCGCAGTCGTCATTGAAGCAAACGTACTGGAAATCGCCGCTCCAGTTGCTCATCTGCGGATTCGCCCACCGCGCCATCGGCGTGCCGCAATGGGGACATTTCGTGTCGATTTCCATGGCAGCTCAAATCCGGGAGATCCCGGCAGGCGAAAACCGGCGACAGGCACGGGTTTCAAACGGCGGAAGCCCGAGCCGGCCACCGGTCTTCGCGCAGACCGGGGCCTCCCGCCTTTCAATTCACTAGGCCGATACCGCCGCCTTCTGCTGCTCGAAAATGTGCAGGATCGGGCGGGTCAGCATCTGCCAGCTATTGGACTTCGGGTCGTACTTGCAGTTCGCGAACACGTGCCACTTGCTCTCGTCGAGCGTCGGCTTGTCGGAACGGAAGTAATACCCGGGCCACCGCGTCTCCTGGCGGAACAACATGGTGCGCACGTGCGCCTCCGCCTGCCACATGCGGTGCACGTTCTCCCAGCAGCGCATGAGTTCGTGGAGGTTGGAAGCTGCCAGCTTCTCGGAGTCTTCCTTCAGGAAGGCCAGCAGTTCGAGAGCGCGCGTCAGGAGCGCTTCGTTGGTCGAGAACTGCGCGGTGATGCCGGCGGCGTACTCGTCCATGATCTTCTGCAACCGGAACATGAACATCCGCGGCTTCATGTAGTTGGGGTTGACCTCGGGATCCGTCGTGGCGCCCTTGAACTGCTCGTAAATGTCGAGCGGCTTCAGGACCTCGGCCTTGATCGCTTCCACCGCCGCGGCATCGACCTTCGGAGCCTGGTTGTGCTCGACGATGTACTTGATGGCGGACTTCGCCGCGATGCGGCCCTCGGCGTGCGAACCGGAAGAGAACTTATGGCTCGAAGCGCCCGAGGCGTCCCCGGCGCAGAACAGGCCCGGCACCGTGGACATATTCGCGTAGCCCCAGAAGTAGTCGTTCCTGGTCGTGTCGGTCTGCAGGTCCTCCGGACCGCTAACCCACGCGCCGGAAGCGCCGGAGTGCGAACCGATGAAGTACGGCTCGGCCGCGGCGATTTCCGAACTCTTCTCTTCGGGCTGCACGTTGGTCGCCGCCCACAGGATGGCCTGGGAAATGGTCATATCGAGGAAGTCTTCCCAGGCTTCCGACTCGAGTTCCTTCATCTTCTTCTTGTAGGCCTTCGGGTCGTCCTTGTACTGATCGGCGATCTTCTGGATGGCTTCTTCGGTCCGCATGTAGATGGGGCCTTTGCCTTCCAGCGTGTCGAGCATGCCGAGATAGTTGCGGAGGTTGGCCGGGATCGGCTTCACGCGGCCATAGGGCCCCCACTTCTCGAGCTCGGGCTTGCGCTCCACCATGTAGTCGCCGCCGAACGCGTTGGTCGCGCGCGACTTGAACAGGAGGAACCAGGCGCCCACCGGGCCGTACGCATCCTTGAACCGGACCGGGATGAAGCGCACTTCCTGGCACGTCATCTCGGCGCCGGCCTTCAGGGTGAAGTAGGCCGAAGAGCCCGAATTCCATGGCGGATACCAGGCGCGCCCCATGCCTTCGCCGGAGCTCCTGGGCTTGAACACGTGCACCGCGCCGCCCATGGCCGCCAGCGTGGCCTTGGATTTGAAGATGTAGAACTTCTCTTCGCGAACCGAGAAGCCCACCGCGCCCGCGCACCTGTCGCCGTCCATCAGCGGGCCGACGATGAACACGCGCTCGTAGATCTCGCCCACGCCGGTCTTCAGCAGGGCGTTCTTGGCGGCCTCGGCCACCACGACCTTGTAGGACTCGCCGTTGATCATGAGCTGCCAGCGGCCCTCATGCACGTAGGCGCCCTTCTCGTCCTTCCAGATCGGCAGGCCCCACTGCTCGAACAGGTGCACGGTGGAATCGACGTGCCGCGCGATGTTCGCCACCAGGTCTTCCCGGGTGACGCCCATCAGGTCGTTGCGCACGTAGTCCACGTAATCCTTCACCGTGTTCGCGCCGTCTTTCAGGCCGACGTACTGGTTGATGGCCGACAGGCCCATCGCCACGGCGCCGGAACGATCCACCGCGGCCTTGTCCACCAGCGTGACTTTCAGCCCGTGCTTCTTGGCCCAATGCGCAGCTTCGACGGCCGCGCCGCACGCGGCCATGCCGCCGCCGAGGATCAACAGGTCGGTTTCGACGATTACAGTCTGAAAATTAGCCATTGTCGTCCTCCTATTTCCTCAACGTGAAGACCTCGGGCAGACCCAGCGACGCCGGCTCGGTGAACAGGGCGTTGCTGTTGAGATCGCCATCGGCTGCAAAGCCACCCTCGGGTACCGCACTGCCTTCCGGAGTGGTGCGAATGGGGAACTTGAACCGTTTGATGTTCCCGTTACGGAACTTTACGGTCCACATGATGGAATCCGTGGAACGCATGGGCGTCGCAGAGGCGCCCATGGGGACGAAGTCGCCGTATCCCCGGACTTCGACGGCCTGGTTGGGACAGATCTTCACGCAGTTGTAGCATTCCCAGCACATCGAAACGTCGCGGTTATACGCCTTCATCGCCGCCTTGTCCAGAACCATCAAATCGTTGGGGCAAATGTACTGGCAAGCGGTCTTGTCCAGCGCCTTGCACCCATCGCATTTTTCTGGGTTGACGTAACTCGGCATTTACTTTTCCTCGTTAGCTTCTACTGACTACTTACTAAGTGGAACCAGCCATTTCCCAACCCGCCCGGAAGCGGGTCATAGTTAATAAGACACGGTCGGCGGCCACTTCATCAGCCGGCCGGCCGGTCGCCCCCGGCGGAGCTGTCCTGCTTTCTCGCGTGTTTCTTGTAAAAGCAGGTCCGGTGCCCGAGCTGGCCGAACCGGCAGTCGCCGCGAAGATAGATTTCGCATTGGAGGCAGACTCCCTCGCCGTCCGGCCCCTGGCTGACGATGCCCGCAGCCAGGCGGTCCAGAACCTCGGCCGTATGCTTCAACTCGCTGACCGAGAATTGCGAGAAAATCCGCGCCGCTTTTTCGTTCCTCTCCGCTTCGTAGTTCTCCAGTAACCGGCGGCTGGCCTCCGTCAAAAACAGTTGGCTCGTCCTCCGGTCGCCCTGGATGTCGCTACGCCGCAGCAAACGCCGCCGCACCAGCTTCTCCACCGTCTTGCTGGCAGCCGAATTGCTAACGCCCAGGAACGTGGCTGCGTCCCCGATCGTCACCTCCGCGGTCCGGCTCACCAGGTAAAGAAGCTTGAGCTGCGAAAAGCTGAGCTTCTCGCCGGCCACGTCCCGCAGCACGGCGGCCTCGAAAACATCACGGACCGCCTTGGCGAAAACGCGCGCGCCGCTGAGGAACTCGAGAGTCAGTTCAGGAGTGATCGCGCCGGCTGGCGCATCCCCGGAAGAATTGAACTGATCGAGCGGCACGTACCCTCCAACTCAATATGTGACCTAGTTAAATGTAAACCCGATCAACTGTTGTGGCAAGACCTCTTTCAGTCTTTCATATCTTAATTTCCAAAAATCCTGCGATGGTATTATTTTTCAATTGAGAACCGCAACAGAATCCCGGCCCGCATCCCATTGTTACCCACCTTGTTGCCCTTTTTCTCTTGTTCTTCTCTGCTCCCAAAAATACAATTTGAATAGTTTCGCCGCCGCGGCCATTTTCCGTTCCGTCCGCCGCGGCTGCACAGGAGATTCGTTATGTCCGTCATCACGATCTCGCGAGGCTCGTTCAGCGGGGGCAAACTCCTGGCCGAATGCCTGGCGCAAAAGCTCGGCTACCGATGCATCGACCGCGACGTCATTGTGGAGCGTGCCGCAGTCTCCGGCATTTCGCAGGAAAAACTTCGGGAGGCGCTCGAAAAGCCGCCGGGCTTCCTGGACCGATTCAAGCACAATAAGTATCTCTATCTCACCCTCATCCAGGCTGCGCTCACCGAGGAGGTCCGCACCGGAAGAGCGATCTATCACGGCCTGGCCGGCCATCTTTTGCTCAGCGGAGGTCCCCAGATCCTGCGCACAAGGATCATCGCGCCGCTCGAGTTCCGCGTGCGCATGGCGCAGGAGCGCCTCAAGATCAGCCGCGAAGAGGCGGCCGCGCAGATCGAAGCGCTGGACCAGGATCGCAGGCGCTGGACCCAGTTCCTCTACGGCGTGGACTGGGGTTCGCCCGAACTCTACGACCTGGTGATCAACCTCGAGCAGATGGCGATCGAGACGGCCTGCGACATAGTCTGCACGGCCATCCGCCGCCGCTGTTTCGAGTTCACTCCGGAGTGCCAGCAGCGCATGGACGACCTGGCGCTGGCCAGCCGCGTGCGCGCCGCTCTCGCGCTGAACCCGTCCACCTCGCACCTGGAGCTCGAAGTGACGGCCCGCAAGGGCGCGGTCGCAATCAAGGGCAAGCTGACCGGCGAGAGGGAGGCCGAAGAACTGGAGCGCATCGCGGTTTCCGTATCCGGAGTGAAGTCGATCAACCTCGACGAGCTCGCGCCGGCTCCCCGGGCATGAGCCCCCCAAGGTTTGCCTGCGCCCTGGCCGCGCTGCTCTGGTGCGGCCAGCTCGGCGCCCAATGTTACACAAACCGGACCGGCGGCAGCAAGGTGAACGCGAACCGGCCCTCCGACGACGACACGCCTGCCGCATCCTTTTCGCCCATCAAGAGCTTCAACGGCGATCTGCCGGATTTCATCTGCTTCACCGGCGGATACCGTGCCCGTCTCGAGGGCTTTACCAGCAGTTTCACCAACTCCTCGGACTCGTACATGCTCACGCGGTTCCGGCTGGGCATGGTGATCAAGCCGGCGCGCTGGTTCTACGTCTACACGGAACTTCAGGACGCACGCGTGGCCTTGACGAATACCCTCTCGGGGCCGCCCTACCAGGGCACCTGGGACCTTCGCCGCGCGCACGTCGACTTTTTCGACATGGAGAAGAGTCCGGTGGCGATACGAATTGGCCGCCAGGACCTCAGCTTCGGCGACCTGCGCGTGCTCGGCACCGCGTATTGGCGCAACACCTCGCGCGGATGGGACGCCGTGCTGCTGGCCCTGAATCACCGCTGGTTCCACGCGAGCGTGTTCAGCGCCTCGCCCGTCGTTCCGCTGGGAAGCGGGCTCAGCCACCATGTCCAGGGCAACAACCTGCACGGCATCTACTCCACACTGCGCAATGTCATCCGCAATTCCGATCTGGAGCCTTACGTGCTCTGGCGGCTGTCGCCGAACATCAAGACCGAAAACGGCGGATTGGCCAGGCTCGACGAGAAAGCCGCGGGCGTACGCTGGGCCGGCGTGCGGTCGGGCTTCGATTACGATGCCGAAGTGGTGGGCGAGACCGGCCATATCGGCGCCGACCAGATCCGCGCCTGGGCTTGGGCCGCGCGGATCGGGTATGCGTTTCCCGCTCTCCCGCTGAGGCCGCGCGTCTTCGTCGAGTACAACTTCGCCTCCGGAGATCGCAATCCGACCGACGGCCGGCACGGCGCCTTCGACCAGCTTTATCCGAACATCCACGACCACCATGGTCTGGCCGATCAGGTCGGATGGCAGAACCTGAGGGAAATCCGGACCGGCCTGCGGACGTCGCTCAGGCGCAACTGGGTTGTGGCGGGCGCTTACAACGACTGGTGGCTCGCCAGCCCCAAGGACGCCTTCTACAACAGCTCGGGAAGCGTGGTAGCGCGTGACGTAAAAGGACTTTCAGGTACTCATATAGGATTTGAGATCGATGGGGAGACCTCCTTCCGGCTCAACCGGGACCTGGAGCTCGGCGTGGGTGTCGGGCACCTGATCCCCGGAGCTTTCCTGAAGAATACGAATCACAACCACTCCTTCACTTATCCGTACGTAATGCTGAATTACAACGTGTTTTGAGGCGAGGGGCGCGATGCTGAGGAAGCCAGCGGGAAGCGCAAGCAGGGGCGGGAATCCGGACGCAGAATACCGTAGCGATTTACCGCAGGCGGGCGAGTCCGATTCCTGAATGCTTCGATTGACAGCGACTGCCGCAAATCTCACCGCCGCCTCCATCGCATCCCGTCGTTTCCGCTCTCATAAGTAGATCGTAACTGATGAAATTACTAATACAGTCCCACTTACAATCGAGCTTGATTTCGGACATCTTTGTGTTATATTGCTCCTAGCTGTTGCTGCCTTGAACAGCGTCGCTTCGGTTCGAAGGAGCGGGTCATGCCGATATTTCTTCCGGTAGCCGGCATTAGTATCAACGTATTCCTGATTATTGGCATCGGGGCGGGGCTCGGTTTTTTGTCCGGCCTGCTCGGCGTCGGCGGCGGGTTTCTGATGACGCCGATTCTGATGATGATCGGCGTGCCGCCGACCGTGGCCGCGGCATCCGATACGAACTCCATTGTGGCCACGTCCTCGTCCGGCGTTGCAGCGCACTTTCGCCTCGGCAATGTGGATATCAAGATGGGCTCCATTCTGCTGGCGGGCGGATTGGTCGGCGCCGCAATCGGCGTCGAAGTTATCAAAGTGCTCAGAAGCCTCGGTAACGCCGATGCGCTGATTAAGTTGACTTACATCTTTGTCCTCGGTTTTGTGGGCGGATTTATGTTCCTGGACAGCATCAGGAACCTGCGCCGGGGCTCGATCGTCGTCAAGGCCAAGCGCCCCGGAAAGACCAGACAGTTGCTGAGCCGCCTGCCGTTGCAGATGAAGTTCCCGCGCTCGCGAGTGCAGCACTCCATCCTGGTCCCCTTCTTCCTGTGCGCGCTCGTCGGCGTGCTTGCGGCCATCATGGGCGTGGGCGGCGGCTTCATCATGGTGCCGATGATGGTGTACCTGCTGCGAATGCCTGCACACGTGGCGGTAGGCACGGACCTGTTCCAGATTTTGTTTACCTGCGCGGGCCTGACCTACATGCAGGCAACCACGAATCACACGGTGGACCTGCTGCTGGCCGTGCTGATCGCGCTCGGCTCGACGTTGGGCGCGCAGATCGGCGCGAGGGTAAGCAAACTGCTGCGCAGCGAGCAACTGATGATTATCCTGGCGACCCTGGTGCTGGTGGTCGTTGTGAGGATGGGCTTCAGTCTGGTCCTCACGCCGGATAACCTGCTCGAAGTCGCAGCGCACTGAGGAACTATGAATTGGCCCAGGCGAGATTTCCCGATCCTGTTGTGCGCCGCGGTCTTTTCCCTCATGGCGGCGCCCGCGCGCGCCGGGAACGCACAATTCCCCACCGTTCGCGTCAGCCCGCAGCGCGTCGAGATGAGCACGTTTTATGGCGGGGTGGACATGCGCATCGACGGGCTGGCCTCCCCGGGCTCCAGAGTGATCGTCGTGCTCCGCGGCTCCGACCAGAAGGAGACTTTCAATCGCAAGGGCCGGGTCGGTCCGATCTGGATCAACGTCGGCAAGGTCAGCATTTCCGGCGTGCCTTCGCTGATGCTGTGCTATAGCCCGGAGCCGGTGGAAAAGCTGCTCGCGGCCGGCGAGATCGAGCGCTATCAGTTGAGCGAGGCGGCCATCAAGCGGCAGATGAAAGTATCGCCCGCCAGTCTCGATCACGAAGACATCCGCTCCGGCTATCTCGCGCTCAAGACCCAGCAGAACGTGTACCGCGTCGTGAGCGGCGCGGTCAACATGGGCGAGCCCGGAGCCGCGGGAACTCCCTATTCGGTCAATTTCCATTGGCCCCGGCGCGCGCTGCCGGCCGTGTACGAGATCCGCGTGTACGAGTGCCGCGACCGGGCGATCGCGGCGTCCGCCGTAGTTCCGCTGAACGTGGTGCGGGCCGGATTTCCCGCGGAAATGCAGCAACTGGCCGGGGATCGCGCCGCCGTCTATGGCATTCTCGCCGTGCTCGCGGCCATTCTGACCGGCTTCGGTATGGATTTTATCGTGTCCCGGCTGCCGAAGAAGCGCGGCGTGGAGGCCGAAGGCAAGGCTTCGGCGCACAGCGCCCGCGGGGGCGCTCATTGATGTGCGGAGGCTTTATGCATAAGTCGCTGATGCGTGTCGCTGCGCTGGCGCCGCTGGCGAGCGCCGTGTTGTTTGCCCAGGAAAAGGCCGAGTCGATCGTGATCGTCGCCGATAGCCGCCGCTTCACGGGCTGGCGCGCCTGGTGGACCAACCTGTACAACGACAGCCACCTTCTGTTCGCCGTGATGACCATCGTGGCTCTGCCGGCGCTGGCGGTCGTCCTCGGCAGGATCACCGGCGCGATTATGGAGCGGACCGGCATCAACCTGAAGTCGAGAGAACTGGCCGAACACTGAGCAACTCTTGGGAGAGATGCCGCCGCAGCGAGCGGCGGCGCGGAGGTCCTTTTTATGGACTGGCTATTTGTGACAATGCCGATCGCCGGCATCCAGATTTTCTGGCCGGGCCTGCTGATCCTCGGCTTCGGCGTCGGCATGATTGGCGGGTTTTTCGGCATGGGCGGCGGCTGGATGGTGACGCCCGGCCTGAATATCCTCGGTTTTCCCATGGCGTTCGCCATCGGGACCGACATGGCGCAAATGTCGGGCCTCTCGGTGACCTCCACGATGCGCCACGGCAAGTTCGGCAACGTCGATTACAAGCTGGGCCTCATCATGGTCATCGGAACGGTGGCCGGCATCGAGGCCGGCGCGCAGATGATCATGTGGCTGGAGCGCATCGGAAAGATCGATCTCTACGTCCGGCTCGGCTACCTGGTGCTGCTCGCGCTGATTGCCACGCTGGTCTTCACCGATGTCGCCAAGCGCCGGAAGAAGGAGATCGAGGCGCGGGCCTCGGGGAAGAATCTGGATGCGCTCGCGACGGGCATCGAGTGGCACAAGACGCTGCACAAGATCAAGCTGCCGCCGGTGGTGCATTTCAAGCGCGCGGGCATTCGCTGCTCGGCGTGGCTGCCGATTATGGTCAGCTTCCTCACCGGCTGGCTGGCGGGCGTGCTGGGCATCGGCGGCGGCCTGATCCGCATGCCGGCGCTGATCTATCTGGTGGGCTGCCCGACCCACATCGCCGTCGGCACGGACCTGTTCGAGGTCGCGATCTCTGGCCTGTACGGCGCGGCGTCTTACAGTTATAAGGGCCGCACGGAGCTGCTGGCCGCGATCATCATGATGGTCGGCGCGGCCATCGGCGCGCAGATCGGCTCGGTGGCGACGAAATACGCGAAGGGCTACGGCATCAGGATCTTCTTCGGCATCGCCGTAATCGGCTGCGCCGTCTCCATCGTTTTCAAGCTCGCCGCCAGCCTGCTGCCCTCGGCGCGCAGCGCGCTGGACCTGGGGGCCACGATCCTGATCCTGGGGCTGGTCTTCTCGCTGTCTTTTTACATCCTGCTCAAGTTCCTCAGCGGGGTGAAGGCCGAGCTTGGGGCCAAGAAAGCGCGGGTAGTGGGCGCCGCGTAGAGCGAGGGCATATGAAGCGCGCGAAGATTTCGATCATTGCCGCGGCGGCGGCTCTGCTCGCGACCGCTTGCGGAAGGTTCGGCCAGGTCGGCCAGGGCAAGGTGATCGCGTACGATCGCGGCGCCGGGGTCCTGACCGTCATCGAGGACACGAACCCCAGCCAGCCCGCACGACCGCGTTACGACAAGCTGCCGCCGGCCGCGGTGCGGGTCCCCGAGGATCGCGGCGAGATGGGTCCGGACCCCATTCCGGGCAGGCTCCTTGAACTCGACACGGAGAACAACCGCGCCCTGGTGTTCGATGGCGGGTCGATCAAGGCGATTCCGTATACGCCCATCGAGCAGCGCGGCGGCGTGGCCCCGGGCGACCGCGAAGCCGCGAAGTGCCCCATCGTCGATCGCGAGCACAAGACGATCCGCGTATATGCGCGGCGCCAGGCGCGGCTGGTCGTCTTCACCGTGGCCGACGAGTACCTGGCGCTTCCGGAAGACGCCTGGCGGGAAGGCGAAGAGGTTCGCTATTACTACAAGCAACCCGGCCGGGCGCTGCGGCTGATGAACGTGACCCGCGCCGAGGAAAAGTAGGGCGGAGCGAATTGCCCGCCCGCGCTGGGTCCGCTTCCATCGGGAGCGGAGCGAGCGACGCATCCGGGGGAAAAATTCGATATACTCCCCTGATAAGATCTGCGGGAACATCCCAGGCGTGTTTCTCGCATTCGGTTTTCAAGGAGGCCCCGATGTCGGATTTGCGTTTGGGCGATGTAATCGATGACTACTGTGTGAAGTGCCGGCGGCTGACGAACCACGCGATCGTGTCGCTCATGAACCACGAGCCCGCGAAGGTGCGCTGCCGGACCTGCTACCACGAGCACGATTATCGTCACGAAGAGGCCCCGCCGAAAAAGGACCCCAGGAAAGAAGCGCTGTTCAAGGAAGTGCTCTCGACGATCGCGCCGGGGGCCGGCGAGGAAGAAAAGCAGCCTGAGCCGAAAAAGGCGAAGGCGCGCGCCAAGAAGATCGCGAACTGACCTCAGCTCTCGCCGATGCGCAGGTCGTGCTTCAGCTCATCGACGATCTCCCGCTTCTGATCGCCGTTCAGTTCCCGCTCCAGCCGCCGCAGCGCTACTCCCACGACATCGCGGTGATGCAGTTTCGAACCGAATCCTTCGCCCTCGCTCAGCCGGAGCCACAACTCGTGCAGCCGGTCCACGTCGTCGGGCCACAGGCGCGGCGGGTGCGGCCCAAGGTTGACGTAGGCGGAAGGCCGGTCGGGACTGATGACCTCGAGCGAGAACGGGTGCCGCGGCTCGGGCAGCCGCTCCCAGGCCAGGCCGATGCGCCGCGCCAGTTCGGCGGAATCCATGCGCTCGGAGACGCCGGTCACCAGCCGTGAGGCCTTGAGGCGCGCCGCGGTCTGCACCATCGCGTCGAACGGATCGACGCCCGGCACCACCAGCAGGTCCACCGTCTTCCCTTCCTTTTCCGCCATTTCCACCACGTGCGTGAACAGGTCGCGCTCGTAATCGGCGAAGATCTGATCGTCGCGCAGGTCGTACTCGCCGGCGCCGGTCGATAGCTGGCGAACCGTCATCACGACGATGTCGTGGCGCCGCACGTTGGTCTTGTCGAGCACCTTCTTCAGGTGCGTCAGCCTCCCGGCGTCGCGCACGGCTACCAGCACGCATCCCGGCCGCGCGTGAACCGTGGCGGCTTCGACACGCTGCTGCACGTCGAGGTTGAAGTGCTCCAGCCCCTTCTCCTGCTCTTTGTGCTTCCGCGCGTTGATGCGCTCGGAGATCGTGAAGATGATGAACAGGGTGATGGTGAACGCGATGCCGGTGACGGTCGCGACCTGCTTCGAGAACAGGTTCGCGACCGCCACCAGGAGCAGCACCACGGTCGTCAGGAAGAGGCCGACGGGCAGTTCGACGCCGCCGATCCGGAAGTTCAGCGGCGTCTTATATTCCTGGTCGTGCCGCTGGAACCGCAGCACCGTCACGCCGAGCGCCTTCAGGAAAAAGCTCCACACGACGCCGAACGCGTACGCTTCGCCGAGCAGGTAGACGTCGCCGCGGCTCGCGATGATGGTCACCAACTGCATCGCCACGATGAGGTTGATCAGGCGCGAAGTGGTGCCGAACCGGCGGTGGGGCTTGCGGAACCAGTCCACGAGCACTCCGTCCTCGGCAACGCGGTTGAGAACGCCGTTGGCGCCGATGATCGCCGTATTTACCGCGCCCGAAAGGATCAGCGCGCCCACGATCACCACGAAGATATGGAATCCGATGCGCAGCAGGTACGGCCCCGACAGATTCATGGCGAGGCCGCCGATCAGGTTGTCCACGTATTCCCGCCGCAGGTGGTCGGGAATAATCATTCCCGCGAACAGCGTGATCAGCCCGGTCGACACCACGGCGTAGATGCACACGATGTTGCCGGTGCGCTTGAGGTTCGTCAGCTTGGGATAGGCGATCTCGCGGTAGATCTGCGCCAGCGTCTCGAAACCGCTCATGGCCAGAAACGCGTGCCCGAAGGCGATGATCATCCCCGCCACGGCCAGCGTCGGCCAGAAGGTCCCCTGGAACCAGCCGAGAGCCGAGGGGCCGAAATGCAGGTTCTGCGGCACCGGCGCCGGCGGAAGCTGCGTGTCGCCGCGAACCAGTATTGTGATCGGGCACCAGATCAGCAGAACCACCACCATCACCGTGGTCACCTGCATCACGCGCAGCGCCTTGCCGCTCGATTCCTCGATGCCCTTGACGTTCGCCCACCAGTAATAAATCGTGACCGCGACGCCGAACGCGGCGGCGAAGTAGTTCGGGTTGATCCGCAGCGTCTGGTGCAGCATGCCGCTGATTTCGTTCGCCAGCCGGGCGATGTACTGCCCCGCGGTCACCGAACTGATCGGGCCCGTCAGGATGTAGTCGAACACCAGCGCCGAAACCGAGATGCGGGCCATGAACCGGCCCATGCTGTCGCGCACCACCACGTACACGCCGCCGCGCACGAACATGCTGCAGCTTTCCATGTACACCGAGCGCACCGCGAAGCTGAACAGCATGACGCCCAGCACGAACCACGGCGCCGATTTGCCGATCGCCTGCTCCGCGATTCCGCCCGCATAGAACATGGACGAGGCCAGATCGGCGAGCACGACTGCCGCTCCCCGCCAAAACGAGATGAACGACAGCGCGACCGTCGTGGCGACGACGACCTTGGTTGCGGTTCCGGCACGGCCGACTGAGGACATTGAAAGATGAGCCTAATCCGTTATTCTACGATCATATTGATGAATGACTCCAGTGCCGGCCTGCTGGCCCGCGAAATCATCGATACGCTGCAGGCCCGCGGGCGGCAGGCGTACCTCGTCGGCGGATGCGTGCGCGACCTGCTGCTGGGCCGCGAACCGAACGATTACGACGTCGCCACGGACGCCCGCCCGGACGAGGTGCTGGCCCTTTTCCCGCGCTCGCAGCTCGTCGGCGCGCACTTCGGCGTCGTGCTGGTGCGCGGCGGAGCCGCCGAAGTGGAGGTGGCCACTTTCCGCAGCGATCACGCTTACGTAGACGGCCGGCGGCCCGTTGCGGTCGATTTCGAGACCGACCCGCGACAGGACGTGCTGCGGCGGGACTTTACCATTAACGGCCTGTTAATGGACGCGGCCACCGGACGCGTGCTCGATTTCGTCGGCGGCCGCGAAGATCTCAGCAACAGGCTCATCCGCGCAATCGGCGATCCGCCGCGGCGTTTCGCCGAGGACCACCTGCGCATGCTGCGCGCCGTCCGCTTCGCCGCGCGCTTCGGATTCGAGATCGAGCCGGAAACCTTCCGGGCCATCCTTGCGCAGCACGAAAAAATCCGGCAGATCTCCGCGGAGCGCGTGCGCGACGAGCTGGCGCGCATCCTCACCGAAGGCGGCGCGCGCCGCGGCTTCGAGCTGCTCGACGCCACCGGCCTGCTGCCGGACATTCTGCCCGAGATTGCGGCGCTGAAAGGCGTGCCGCAGCCGCCCGAGTTCCACCCGGAAGGCGATGTGTGGACGCACACGCTGATGATGCTCGAAGGAATGCGCGAACCGACGCCCACTCTCGCCATGGCCGTGCTTCTGCACGACGTCGGCAAACCGCCCACCTTCCGCCTCGCCGAGCGCATCCGCTTCGACGAGCACCCCGAAGTGGGCGCGGAGATGGCCGCGCGCATCATGACCCGGCTGCGCTTCTCGAATCACGAGATCCGGCGCGTGTGCGAGATCATAGAAAATCATCTGCGCTTCAAGGACGTGATGAAGATGCGCGAGAGCACGCTCAAACGGTTCATGCGCATGGAGGGATTCGAGGAGCACCTCGAACTGCACCGTCTGGACTGCCTCATGAGCCACGGCATGCTCGATAACTACGAGTTCGTGAAGCGCAAGCTCCAGGAAGCGCCGCCCGAGCAGCTCAAACCGCCGCGGCTTCTCACCGGCCGCGATTTGATTGCCGCCGGATATCGCCCCGGCCCCGCGTTCAGCCGGATCCTGCGGGCCGCCGAGGACGCGCAACTCGAAGGCCGCATTCATTCGCGCGAACAGGCGCTCGAATTCGTTCAAGCGCGTTTCGAACCGCCGGAGGGGCGGCCGCTTCCTCACGGACCCGGCTCCGAAAAGGAATAAGTTCGAGGCAGAGCCGCGGCCGTAAGGGCGGATTGCTGCATTGCAGCAAATAAACTGTAACGCTCCGGGCGCTATCCGCCATCAAAAGTGCAGACAAGCTCCGAAAAATCCCGGCCGGGCACGGAGCTCTCTCGCATTACGAACATTTTAGGAAATAGTCTGAGGTATTTCTGTTAGGATGAGTTTCCGATACGGAGGGAGATATGACCCGCCGAAGCTTCTGGTCGAGAGTAGCTATTCCGTTCTTCGCCGCGCTGGCTCCGCGCGTCGCCGTTGAGCCGGTCACACGCCTGGTAACCCGCGCCGTTCCCACTGTGCCTCCCATGTGCGAGGTGTGGAAAATCATGGAGCACATCGTCGAATAGCGGGATCCTCTCTGGTTATTGCGCTGGTCCTTTATGAAGGTTTGTAGCTAAAGACCATGTAAAGCACCAACGCGACGATCGAAAGGATGGTGAAGGCGGCCAGGAATTCCAGGAAGATCACCTTTCGCTCGCCCAGATCCGCTTTTTCCTGTTCGTGGACGTGCGGCATGGCTTACCCCCTCGGCTTTTTCTACGCCGCTTTCAAACGGATGTCAAGCCTTTCGTGACTGCGCGAGACCGGGGGTAAGAAGCCACCGGAGGACGCCGCGCGGCTGCGGGCTGAAGTGGTCCACATCGACGCGCGCCAGGCTGCCCCGCTTCATGGCGATCAGCGCGGGCGGCGCGCCGAGCAGGAACGCCACCACGCGCCCAAGCAGCGGCTCATGCGCGGCGAGCAGCACCTGCGGCTGATCGCGGTGCGTGCGGATCTCATCCCAGATCTCGTGCGGCTCCGCGTCCGGAAGCAGCGCGCGCGTTTCCAGGAACTCCGGCTCGCCGCCCCACACCGCGGCAGCGATCCCGGCCGTTTCCCGCGCGCGCCGCAGCGGGCTGGTCAAAGCCAGCGACACCGCCGCGCCTTCGCCCAGCGCGCAGGACGCAACATCGGCGATCTGCCGCCGGCCCTCTTCCGTCAACCCACGCTCCTCGTCCGCGATGCCGGGGCGCTCATCCGCGGCGCCGCGCCTCAGTATGTAAACCTGCATGCCAATCCCGAACCCATTCTGTCATACTGTGCTCGTTGGCCTCACCTGAGATGAAACCTGAAACGTCCCCGGCGCTCGCGCGAGCGGCGGTATTTCTGGCCTGGGCCATGGCCGCGGCCGCGATCTGCTCGATCGCCGTTTCGCAGAGCCTGCTCGCGCTGGCGCTGGTCGCTCTGCTGATTTCGCGCGTCAGGCTGCGATTGCCGCCCGCCTGGCTGCCGCTTGCTTTATTCCTCGCGGCGACGATGGTTTCGCTGCTGTTTTCCGGCGACATGGCGGCCGGGCGGCCGCAGATCCGAAAGCTGTACGTTTACCTGGTGTTGCTCGCCGTGTATTCGGCCTTCCGCGGTCTGCGGGACGTGCGCCATCTCGTGCTCGGCTGGGCGGCGATCGGCGCGATTGACGCCCTGCTCGGCTTCTACCAGTTCGCGAGTAAATTCGAAGCGCGGCCGCCGGGGCAGAGTTTCTACGACTACTACGTGGCCTCGAGAATCACCGGCTTCGCGAGCCATTGGATGACGCTCTCGCACCAGTTGATGATCGCGTTCCTGATGCTGGGCGCGTTCCTGCTGTTCTCGCCCTCGTTGCGCAAGCGCGCCGCGTGGTTCGGCCTGGCGGCGCTGGTTCTGATCGGAAGCGCGATCGTGATTAGCTGGACGCGCAGCGTGTGGCTGGGCGCGGCCTGCGCCGCCGTCTACCTGCTGTGGTGCGGCCGGCGGCGGCTGCTGCTCGCGGCTCCGGTGCTGCTGGCCGCGGTGCTGCTGTTTGCGCCGGTGCGCGCGCGCTTTGTCTCCTCGTTTGAACCGCACCAATCCGATTCCAACCAGCACCGCATCGTCTGCTGGCGAACGGGATGGGAGATCATCAAGGCGCATCCGGTGCTCGGGCTCGGTCCGGAAATAGTCCACAAACGCTTCCTGGAGTGGGTTCCGGCCGACATCCCGCGCCCGCTGCCGCCCGGCTGGTATGGCCACCTGCACAGTATTTATGTGCACTACGCGGCCGAGCGCGGCATCCCCGCGCTGCTGTTCCTGATGTGGTTCCTGCTCCGGATGCTGCGCGATTTCCATCGCGCCCTTCGCGCCCTGCCGCCGGGACGCGGCGAGGCGAAGTTCGTGCTGCACGGCGCCATCGCGGTGATCATCGGCATCATGATCAGCGGAATCTTCGAGCTGAACCTCGGCGACAGCGAAGTGCTCATGATGTTCCTCGCCGTGGCGGCATGCGGCTATATCGCGGTCGAGAAGGCGAAAGCGATTGCCTGAAACTCTGAGCGGAAAGACGATCGTGCTGGCGGGCGGCTCCGGCGGGCTCGGCGCGGCAACCGCGGCGCTGCTGGCGGCCGAAGGCGCCAGGCTGGTGGTGAGCTATCGCGCGAATCGGGAGCGCGCCGAACGGCTCAGCGCAACGCTGGTTCAGGCCGACCTCACCGTTGCCGGCCACCGCCGGCGCCTGCTCGATGCCGCGCCCAGCCTCTACGGACTCGTGGCGTTCACGGGCCAACCGGCGCGCATCTCCGGCGAGGCCGAGCTCGAGGAAGCGCTCCGCCAATCAGCGGAGGTGAACTTCATCGGCCCCACGCTGCTCGCGCGCGAGGCCGCCGTGCGAATGAAAGCCGCGGGCACGCCCGGCGCCATCGTGCTCATGGGCACCATGCAGGCCGTCTCGGTATTCCCCGGATCCACCGCCTACGCCGCGCCGAAAGCCGCGCTGCTCTCCGCCGCGCGCATACTCGCCAAAGAATGCCGCGGGCCCGCGAACATTCGCGTGAACGCCGTCTGCCCCGGCGTGATGGCCGCCGGAATGGCGGAAGCGAGCATCGCCTCGGGCAAGTACGACCGCTACTTGAAAGAGGGCGCGATCCCGCGCTTCGGCGCGGCGGACGACGTGGCGCGCGCAGTGCGTTTCCTGCTCCAGCCCGACAATTACATCACCGGCCAGGTACTGACGGTCGATGGCGGGCTTACGCTGTAGGCGGCGCACTTGTCGGACGGCCCGCTGGCCGCCGGACGTGCCGGACGACGCGGGCCGGTTGCTTCGCCGCATTGAAATGGCGGGAGTATTTCAATCGAAAGCCGATACTTTAATCCACGCAAATTCCAAAACGCATAGGCGAGAATTAAGGCAATTTCATTTATAGGATCTTCTACAAACTAATCTGCTTTAAAATCAACAAATTAACTCCTGGTATTCTGGGTGCTTGACCTCTGCCCAGGAGGTAACTCAGAGGATGAAAACCCTGTCGTTAATTGCCTGTTTGCTCGCGCTGGCTCTGCTTTTGCCAAGCCAGCCGGCGCAGGCGCAGGTTGCACCGGGTGAAGTGACTGGGACGGTCCAGAACACCGCCGGGGCAACGCTGCCGAACCAGCCAATCACGCTTGAGAACGTCACAACAGGGCAGCGGTTTGCGACGACGTCCGATGCGGACGGCGTCTACCGCGTCCAGGCCGTTCCGCCCGGCACGTACCGGGTGATGGTGAACACGCCCGCCGGCATGACCGCGCCGACGCAGAACTTCGCGGTCGAGTCCGGCATGGTGAACACCGTGAACCTGACCGTGTCCGGCCTGCCCGGCGCCCCCGGAGCGCCGCCCGCGGCGCCTTCGGGTGTGATCGTTACCGCGCAGCCGGTGTCGCTGACGACCGCGACGTCGCAAATCCAGAACACGTTCAACCGGCTGTATAACATCCGGATGCCGCAATCGAACTACGACAGCCCGCAGGGCCTGTATTTCGGCGGATACAATCTGACGACGCTGGCTCAGGGCGTGACCGCCGGCGGTCTGGGGTATTCGACGCAGGCGGGTCCCGATGCCGCCGGCATCAACCCGGAGTACAACAACTGGCGGATCGGCGGCGTGGACAATACGAATAAGATGCTGTCCGGCGCTCCGCTGGTGTACGTTTCGCCGGAAGCCACGAACGAGGTCTCGCTCTTCAAGGGGCAGTATGAGCCGGTAATTCCGCACGCGATCGGCGGCAAATCCACATTGATTCCGTCGTCGGGCAGCAATGCGGTCCACGGCGAGATCTATGACTTTCTGCAGAACCGCATCCTGAACGCGAAGGATCCTTTGTTGAGCGCGATTCCGCAGTCGCCGCGCTTCGACCAGAACCGGTTGGGCGCGACGATCGGGGCGCCGGTCCGTCACGACAAAGTTTTCTTCACGGGCAATTTCGAGTACATCCCGTTCGGCTTCGAGCGGCTGGCCGTGCCCTTCACCTCCGCTCCGACACCGGCCGGAATCGCTGCGCTGACCGGAAATCCGGCGATCGATCCGACCCGGCTCGCGGCGCTCGGCCTGGTTTCGGGCTCCGTCGGCGCGCCCACCGGCACCCAGACAATCGCTGGCATCGCGGTTCCCGTCGGGCCGGTCAACGCCCTGGTCCATGGCTGGCAGAACAGCTACATGGGCACGGGCAACGTGGATTTCCACACCTCGGACAAGGACAACTGGCACTTCCGCTTCACGGATAACAAAACCACGCCGAATGGCGTCGCCCTCGGATTCACGTCCCTCGCTCCGACTGCGGACCGGAATTCGTTCCTGGCGAACATCTCCGGCGACCACGTGTTCGGCAACGGCGCCATCAATGAACTGCGCCTCGGCTACAACCGTTGGGATCAATCGCTCAGCCCGGCCAGCAGCCTTTCGTACCTCGGCTTCCCCGCTCTCAACTTCTCGGGCGGGCAGACGGAGTTCTCCGGCACGCAGGGCTTCAACTACATGGCCGCGTTCATCAACACGTACAACCTCTCGGACGTGATCAGTTATCAGCACGGCTCGAATCAGATTCAACTCGGCTTTGATGGCATGCGGACCATCGGCCGGCAGAATTCGCCCGACCTCTTCACCAACCCCTTCTCGTTCACGTCGCTCAACACCTTCCTGACGGCGACGCCGACCAGCACGATTCTCGGGCTCGGGGCCTTCGGCTCGCCGGGCTACATCGGCAACCAGTGGCTGTTCTCGGGATGGATCCAGGACCGGTGGAGCATGCGCCCGTCGCTCCAGATCAGCCTGGGCGTGCGCTACGACTACACGACCGTTCCGCAGCAGCTCAGCGGCGTCAACCTGGACGCGTTCCTCGGCGTCCCCGGCACCAACTTCATCACGCCCCATCCGGATACGGCGAACTTCTCGCCTTACTTCGGCTTCGCGTGGTCGCCTTCGCAAAAGCTGATGAATCGCGATTTCGTGGTTCGGGGATCGTTCTCGATGTCGTACGCGGGACTGTACGGCAGCTCGTTCTTCAGCACGGGCTTCCCGTCGATTCAGATCAGCCAGCTCGCGCAGTTCAACGCCTATAACCCGACGGCGTTCTCGACCACATTCAGCCCGACGGCTCCGCTCAGTGCGGCCACGGTCGCCTCGATCACCGGCCGCATGATCCAACCCTACACGCTGAACTGGAACGTTTCTCCGCAGTTCAGCCTGTGGACCAACGGCGTGTTACAGCTTCAGTACCTCGGCATGCGCACGGTTCACCTGCCGCAGATGAAGCTGCTGAACACGCCCACGGCGGTTACCGCCCTGTCCGCGATCCCGGTCTTCGGCGCACCCCCGCTGGGATCGGGCGGCACGCTGGCCGGCCTGACGCCGCTGCCCTCGACGGTGGCGTTCCCGGCGCTCGACACGACCGTGCCCATGGCGACCTTCGTTCCTTACGCCAACTCGTGGTACAACGCCGGCACCGCGCGGTTCGCGCAGCGGTTCTCGCACGGCTTCCAGGCCGATCTCGCTTACACCTACGGCCACCAGATCAACGACGCTGAAGGCAGCGTGCTCGATCTGACTTCGGCCACGCGCAGCAAGCACAGCGCGCTGTTTGACCGCCGCCAGCGCTTCACGGCTTCGGGCGTGATGGATCTGGCGCCGCTGTTCACCGGATCGAGCGCCATCGTCCGGGACGTCGTCTCCAACTTCAGCCTGGCCGGCACGTACACCTTCCAGAGCGCGCAGGTCCTGCCCGTCGTATCGCTGGGCGCCAACGGCCTGCCGTCTCCGGTCGCTTTCGCCGCCGGCGCCAGCCCGACCGGCTTCGTTCCGGTGGGCGCGGGCGCGGGGCTCAATCCCTTCCAGCCCATCTTCAAGCTCAACGGCACGAGCAACTTCAACCTCTCGGCGACGAAGGGCTTCGGGATCGGGCGCGCAACGCTCGAGGCCCGCGGCGATGCCTACAACCTGTTCAACACCGGGCAGGTCACCGGCGCGCCGATCAACACGCTGGAACACGGCGCGTTCGATATCGGCGGCCTCGGCCCGGTCGTCAACCCGTTCAGCGGGCAGTTCGACAACCTGAGCCTGCTGTCCACGAATCCGCGCATGCTGACCGTTTCGCTGCGCCTGATCTTCTAACTCCGCTTCACGGGGTCTTTCGGGAGGATGCCCGCAAGGGCGTCCTCCTCTTTTTTTTTCAGTTCAGAACGAAGGCGGAAAACGCGGTCAGGGCGCGCACATATTCCGGCTCGGCCGAACGGTCGTATCTGGCTGCCCGAAGCCTGTCCGCTGAGAGATGCATTTCCCGGATGCCGTCCGGCGGGACCACGGCGTACCGCGCCAGCGCCCGATCCAATCGCTCCAGCAGCAGGAGCTCCATCCCATCCTCCTCGTCGTGAACCATCGCCCTTGAGCGCCTCCCGATACCGGAATTTCAGGGCGTCAAGTCCGGTGCAATTTGCTCTCCATTGCGCGACGCACGGAAAGGACGCGGTTTGGCCGTTCGCGTAATTCGGCGGCCGGGAATATTCTTCGTACCATGGGAAGAATTTCCCACGCCGGATGCCGTACATTAGATCCATGTCGCGCATTTGGATCCTGTTCCTGGCCGCTGCGGCGTGCGCCGGCCAGTCGTATGACACGCTGATCCGCAACGGCCGCGTGATCGACGGCACGGGCTCGCCCTGGATGTATGCGGACATCGGCATCCGCGGCGGGCGCATCGCGGACATCGGTCATATCCCCGCCTCGGCAACGGCGACGCGCGTGATCGATGCCCGCGGGCGCGTGGTCGCGCCGGGCTTCATCGACATGCTCGGGCAGTCCGACCTCAGCATCCTGGTCGATCCGCACCTGCCTTCGAAGATCTACCAGGGCATCACCACGGAGATTACCGGCGAAGGCGGGTCGGTGGCGCCGCTCACGCCCGAGCTTATCGCGATCGACCGCGCGGGCTACGAGCACTACGGCATCACGCCCGGTTGGCGCAGCTTCGCCGGGTATTTCGCGCGCCTCGAGAAACAGGGCATCGGCATCAACGTGGCCGATTACGTGGGCGCCACGCAGGTGCGCCGCGTCGTCATCGGCGACGGGGACCGCGCGCCTACGCCCGCCGAGCTTTCCCGCATGCGCGAGCTGGTCGGCGAAGCGATGCGCGACGGGGCGGTCGGGCTCTCGACCGCCCTGCAGTACGCGCCCGCGCCCTACGCCTCCACCGAAGAACTGATCGCGCTGGCGCAGGAAGCCGCCTCTTACGGCGGCATCTACGCCACGCATATGCGGAGCGAGGGCGACGCCATCGGGCCCGCGCTCGACGAAGCCATCCGCATCGGCCGCGAGGCGCGCATTCCGGTCGAGATCTGGCACCTGAAGGCGGCCGGCAAGAGCAACTGGGGCCGCATGCAGGAGATCGTCGGCCGCATCGAGGCCGCCCGCCGCGCGGGCATCGATATCGCCGCGGACACCTATGCCTATCCCGCCTGGTTCAACAGTTTCTCGGCGTTCATCCCGCCATGGGCGCACGAGGGCGGCGATGCGAAGATGGTGGAGCGTTTGAAGGATCCCGCGACGCGCGCGCGCATTCGCCGGGATATCCTGACGCGCTCCGACAAGTGGGACAACGAGTGGATGGAGATCCCCGGACCCGAGGCGATCCTGTTCGCGGTGGCGCAGAACCCGAAACTGGCGCCGCTCCAGGGCAAGACGGTGGCCGAGATCGCGAAGCAGCGCGGCGCGGATCCGCTCGACACGATCCTCGATCTGCTCATCGAGGATCCCGGATCGAGCGTCGCCGTCTTCGGCATGTCCGAACCCGATATCCTGCTCGCTCTGCGCCAGCCGTGGGTCTCGATCGACAACGACTCGCAGGGCACGGCGACCGAAGGCCCGCTGGGGCGCGAGCATCCGCACCCGCGCGCCTACGGCACCTTCCCGCGCATCCTGCGCAAATTCGTGCGCGAGGACCATGCGCTCACGCTCGAGGACGCGATTCGAAAGTTCAGCGCGCTGCCCGCGGAGCGCATGCGCCTTGGCGATCGTGGCGTGCTGAAGCGCGGCATGTGGGCCGACATCACGATCTTCGATCCCGACACGGTGCGCGACCTGGCCACCTTCGAGCAGCCGAACCAGCTTTCGCAAGGGATGGATTGGGTGCTCGTCAACGGCGTGCCGGTGATCGCCGAAGGCCGGATGACGAACGCGCTCCCGGGCAAGGTGCTGCGCGGCCCCGGATACCGCTCCCGATAACCGCGGCGTGAGGCCGGAGCTTGCGGGCGCCGCGGGTGAGCGGGCGCCAGCCGCGTGCTACAGTCGTTTCCATGGAGTCCACAGGCGTCAGCCGTAGCTGGCACTTCGCGGCAGTGTTCGGCGCGCTCACGCTGGCGCTGGGTCTGGCGAGGTTTTACGACCACCTGCTGTTCCACAGCATCACCGAACTCTTCGCCGTGGCCGTGGCGGCGAGCACGTTCATCCTCGCATGGAACACGCGCCGGCTGCTCGACAATCACTACCTGCTGCTGATCGGCATCTCCTCGCTGTTCGCCGCCGCGATCGACCTCGCGCACACGCTGGCCTATCAGGGCATGGGCGTATTGCGCGGCGTCGGCGCGAACGAATCCACACAGCTCTGGATCGCGGGCCGCTCGGTCCAGGCGGTTTCGTTTCTGGCCGCGCCACTGTTCCTGGATCGCAGGCTGAAACCGGCGCCGGCTTTGGCGGTTTACGGCGGCGCTACGGCGCTGCTCGTCGCCGCGATCTTCACTGGCAAGTTTCCCGCCTGCTACCTGCCCGTTTCGGGCCTGACGCCATTCAAGATCTGGAGCGAATACGCGATCTCCGCGATCTTTGCCGCCTCCGGCGTGCTGCTCTACCGCCGCCGCTCGCGCTTCGAGCGCTCCGTGTACTGGCAACTGTCGGCCGCCATCCTCCTGATGACGGCGGCGGAGTTGGCGTTTACCTTGTACTCCGACGTCTACGGCGCGGCCAACGTTGCGGGCCACCTGCTCCGGTTCGTGGCGTACGGCCTGATCTACCGCGCGATTGTCGTTACGGGCCTCGTCAGGCCGTACGATCTGCTGTTTCTGGACCTGAAGCGCAGCGAGGAACGCTATCGCGCGTTCATCGCGGGCAGCGCCGAGGGCATGTGCCGCGTCGAAATCGAGGGCGGCATCCCGATCGCCCTGGAGGCCGGGGAACAGGCGCGGCGGTTGGCCGCCGATGCGCGCATCGCCGAGTGCAACGAAGCGTACAACCGCATACACGGCAGCATTGCCGCCGGCGCGCGGATGGCCGCGGTGCTCGATACGTTTGAGCCCGGCGCCGCCGAAGTGCTGGACCGGTTCGTGCGCGGCGGTTACCGGACCGACGCCCTCGTGACACGCCAGCGCGGCACGGAGCACGGCCGCTATATCGCCGGAAGCCTGGCCGGCGTGGTTGAAAACGGCCGGCTCGTGCGCATTTGGTCCGTCGAGCGCGACATCACCGAGCGCCGCCTGGCCGCCATCGAGCGCGAAAAGCTGATCGCAAACCTGCAGCGCGCGCTGGCCGAAGTGAAGACCTTGAGCGGCCTGCTTCCCATCTGCGCGAACTGCAAGAAGGTGCGCGACGACAAGGGTTACTGGACGCAGGTGGAAGCCTACCTCGGGCAGAAGACGGACGTGCTCTTCAGCCACAGCATCTGTCCCGACTGCGCCCGTAAACTCTACCCGGATTACGTTGCCGGCGGCCGGCTTCCGTCGGAGTAGACGGATCGAGCAACGCCGGCCTACCGCAGCAGCGGCGTCAGATACGGCATGACGTTTCGCGCCACGATCTCCGCGCCTCTCGCCGACGGATGCAACCCGTCGGCCTGCAGCAACTCCCTGTGCACCGCCACGCCGTCAAGGAAGAACGGCATGAGCGCCGTTTTCTTTTCGCGCGCCAGCTCCGGAAAGACCTGCTCAAAGCTGTGAATGTAATCGGCTCCGTAATTGCGCGGGAGCGTCATGCCGCACAGAAGCACGCGCGCGCCAGCCTTTTGAAACGCGTCGATCATGGCGGCCAGGTTCTGCCGCGTCGTCTCGACCGGCATGCCGCGCAGGCCGTCATTTGCTCCCAATTCGAGAATGACCACCTTCGGCTTCAGCGCGATCGCCTCTTCGACGCGCGTGAGGCCGCCGCTGGTGGTGTCGCCGCTGATCCCCTGATTGACGACGCGGAACACGTAACCGCGCCGGTCCAATTCCCTCTGAAGGTCGTCCGCAAAACTTTCGCCGTGATTGAGCCCGTATCCGGCCGTCAGGCTGTCGCCGAAGGCCACGATGACGGGACGGGCGTCGCTAGCTGCCGCACGCGCCGGATCATCCGAGTTTCCACCGTAGTTTGCAGGCGATTTTTCTAATCCGCACCCAGCCAGAAAAATCGCCGCCGCGAGAAACGCATGGCGTCTGGTCATCTATCTGCCATGATAAAGGAAAAAGGGCGTAAAACCCGATGAATCGATCAATTCTTTCCATGCGCGCCGTAACAAAGACCATCGACAGCGGCGCGGCGAGAAACGCATGGCGTCTGGTCATCTATCTGCCATGATAAAGGAAAAAGGGCGTAAAACCCGATGAATCGATCAATTCTTTCCATGCGCGCCGTAACAAAGACCATCGACAGCGGCGCGCGCCGCGTTGAAATCCTCCGCGGCATCGATCTCGACGTTGCTGCGGGCGAATACGTGGCGATCATGGGGCCCTCCGGCTCGGGCAAATCGACGCTGCTCGGTCTCATCGCCGGTCTCGACTCGCCGACCTCGGGCTCCATCGTTCTCGACGGCGATGAAATCACGCGCCTGTCCGAAGACCGGCTTGCCGGCCTTCGCGGCCGCAAGGTCGGCTTCGTGTTCCAGAGCTATCAACTCATCCCCACGCTGACCGCGGAAGAGAACGTGCTGCTGCCGGCGGAGCTCGCGGGGGAAAACGGGCGCGGCGCGGCGGAGCGCGCGCGGGCGCTGCTCGACAAGGTGGGCCTGGCGGACCGCGCGGCGCATTATCCCGTGCAGCTTTCCGGCGGCGAGCAGCAGCGCGTGGCGCTGGCCCGCGCGTTCATGCGCAAGCCGCCCGTGCTGCTTGCCGACGAGCCCACCGGCAACCTCGATTCCGCGAGCGGCCGCCAGGTGCTCGACCTGCTGCTCGCGCTCAATCGCAGCGAGGGCGCCACGCTCGTGCTCGTCACGCATGACCGCGATCTCGCCGGGTGCGCCTCGCGCATCGTCATGCTGAAGGATGGCCGCATCGTGTCGGACGAACGGAACGAGGGGCCTGCCCCACAGGACTCTGGCCGATGACCCCGCACTCGATCGCGTGGCGGATGGCGTGGCGCGAGGCGCGTGCCTCGGCGCCGAAGTTCCTGTTCGTGATCTTCGGTGTCGCGGCCGGAGTCGGCGCGCTCACCGGAGTGCGCGGGTTTTCCGCCGCATTCCACGGCGTGCTGAAGCGCGAAGCGCGCACGCTCATGGCCGCCGACCTCACCGTGCGCCAGTTCTCCGAACCCACGCCCGAGCAGCTTGCGAAGCTCGAGCCGTGGTCGCAGCGCGGGGTGCGCTTTACGCGCATCACGGAAACCGTGTCCATGATGGGCGCGGGCGAATCCGGGCCGCCGGTGCTGGTGTCGCTCAAGGCCGTCGATCCGCGCGTCTATCCGTTCTACGGCCGGGTGACGCTCGATCCCGCGCGCCCGCTCGCCGAAGCGCTCACCGCCGATTCCATCGCCGTCTCCGACGATCTCGCCGTGCGGCTCAATCTCGCGCCGGGCAGCCGCGTGCGGCTCGGCTCGGCCGATTTCACCGTGTGCGGCATCGTCATGCTGGAGCCCGACCGCATGACCGGCTCGCTGAACATCGGCCCGCGGGTGCTCATCACGCGCGCCGGGCTCGATCGCACCGGCCTCATGACATTCGGCTCGCGCGCTTCGGACCGTTTGCTGTTTAAGCTGCCGCCCGCGGGCGTCGATGTAGTCCGGATGCGCGACGCGCTGCGCAACATCTTCCCGCAGGCGCAGGTGGCCGATTACCGCGAGGGCAACCCGTTCCTGTCGCGCTCGCTCGAGCACTCCACCACGTTCCTGAGCCTGGTCTCGCTGATCGCGCTGATCGTCGGCGCGCTCGGCGTCGCCACCGCGATCCACTCGCACCTCCAGCAGCGGCTCGATACCATCGCGATTCTCAAATGCCTCGGCGCGCGCTCGGGCCAGATCATGCGCATTTACACGCTGCAGACGATGCTGCTCGGGCTTGCGGGCGGCGTGGCGGGCGTCGCGCTCGGCGCGGGCGTGCAGAAGCTGTTCCCGCTGCTGCTCTCGAATTATTTCCAGCTCGGCGGCGTGCCGTGGAGCTCGGCGTTCGCGCTCGAAGGCATCGCGACCGGCGTGCTCGTGACGTTGCTGTTCACTATTCCGCCGCTGGTCGCGATTCGGCGCGTGAAGCCGGCGCTGATCTTCCGGCGCGACATGGCGGAGCGGAAACCGGCTCGCGCCGAGCGCATGCGCAGGCTGCTTCCGGCGGCCGCGACGGGCGCCGTGATTTTCTGCGGTATTGCCGGCGTGGCGGCGTGGCTCGCGGATTCGCCGCGCATGGGCGCCTATTTCGTGGGCGGGCTCGCGGCGGCATTTGTCGTGCTTGCCGCGGTGGCGTGGCTGCTGCTGCGCGGGCTGCGCCTGTTGCTCAGATGGTCGCCGGTGCGCCTGCCGGTCGTGCTGCGGCACGGCATGGCAAATATCTACCGGCCGGGCCATCATGCGACGAGCGTGCTGGTGGCGCTCGGCATCGGCGTGATGTTCACGCTCACGATTTACCTTCTGCAGAGCTCGGTGCTCGCGGAAGCCGAGAGCGCCGCGCCGCCCGGCTCGCCCAATGTCTTCCTCATCAACATTACGCCGGACGAGAGCGCGGCTGTGGGGCAATTCCTCGACTCGCAGAAGAACCTGCAATCGAAGGCGCGACTGGCGCCGCTGGTCTCCGCGCGGCTGATTTCGATCGACGGCCGGCCCGCCGGGCGCTTCGAGCGCCGCGGCGCGCACGATGACCACGGCCCGCACGCGCGCTCGGTGACATGGCTGGATGCGAAGCCCGCGGATATTCAGGTGCTGCGCGGCGCCTGGTGGAGTGCAAACGAGAGCGCGCCTGTGGTTTCCATTTCCGAGCGCGCGGCCCAGACCTGGGGCATCCGGCCCGGCGCGACGCTGCGCTGGCAGGCGCTCGGCCGCGAGTTCGACGCCCGCGTGGTCGCGGTGCACCGCGCCGCTTCGCTGCGCATGGGCTCCGACGAGGACTTCATCTTCGATCGCGCCGCGCTCGCCGGCTTCCCCGCGCAGTGGTTCGGCACGGTCCGCATGCCGCCGAAGAGCGTGCCCGCATTCCAGCGCGAGGCCTTCCGCCGTTTTCCGACCGTCACCGTGATCAACGTCGCCGACGTGCTCGAGATCGCCCAAGGCGTGGTGGACCAGGTGGCGCTCGTGGTGCGCTTCATCTCGCTCTTCGCGATTCTGGCCGGAGCCATCATTCTGGCTTCGACCGTCGCCGGAACGCGCCTCCGCCGCGCGCGCGAAGCCGCCGTGCTGAAAACGCTCGGCGCGCGCCGGGCCACGCTGGTGGCGATCTTCTCGGTGGAGTTCGCGATTCTGGGCGGCGTAGCCGGCCTGATGGGCGGCGGACTGGCGACCGTGTTTTCACGCCTGCTGCTCACGCGCCTGCTCGACGCGAGCTTCAATTTCGAGTTCCTGCCGAACCTCGCGGCGATCCTGCTTACGATGAGCCTCGCCGTCGCCGCCGGCTGGCTCGCCTCGCTGCGCATCCTGCGCCGCAGGCCGCTCGAGATCCTGCGCGACGAGTAGGTGCTAGTCTGGTAATTTGATGGATCTTGTTCGCTAACGCCGGTCCACTCGGGCGGGCTCGTTTGCGCGAGCCCAGGTTGGAGGTGTGTCTGTATGCGGATACAGGAGCGAACAAGTCCATGCTTCTCGAACGTCTCGGCGCCGGCGAGGATATCCTCGGCGCCTTCTCTTCCTGCGCTCAAAAAGGGATGATTCTGGCCCGCGTGGCCATCGCCCAGCGCGATCTCTATTACTTGCTGACTGAAGCGGGCCCGGTCCACGCCGAGCCTTCCGGCGGGCTGTACTACCGGACGCCCAGCCGCTCGGCTTTGCCCATAACCGGCGACTGGGTTGCCGCGCGCATCGTGGGCCCGGAGCAGGCGCTGGTCGAAGCCGTTCTGCCGCGGCGCACGTGTCTTTCGCGCCGGGCGGCGGGCGCCCGCGAAGAGGAACAACCGCTGGCGGCCAACGTGGACGTCGTGTTTCTCGTCTGCGGTCTCGACGGCGATTTCAACCTGCGCCGGCTGGAACGGTACCTGGCCCTGGTGGCCGCAAGCGGCGCTTCGCCTGTCGTGGTGCTGAACAAGGCCGATCTGTGCGCCAGACTCTCGGACCGCATCGCCGAAACGGCTTCGATCGCGCGCGGCACGCCGGTCGTGGCCACCAGCACGCTCGATCCGCGCGGGCTCGACGCCCTCCGCCGGTTCCTCACCCCCGGAGCAACCATCGCGCTGCTCGGGTCTTCCGGCGCAGGCAAGTCCTCGATCGCCAACCGGCTGCTCGGCGAGGAGCGCTTCCGTACCCGCGAGGTGCGCATGAGCGACTCGCACGGGCGCCACACAACTGTCCGGCGGGAACTCACTCCCCTGCCGGGCAGCGGAGCGCTGATCGATACGCCCGGCCTGCGGGAATTGCAATTGTGGGTGAAGTCCGAAAGCGTCGATGCCGTGTTCGAAGAAATCAGCAACATCGCCGAAAATTGCAAGTTCCGCGATTGCACCCACTCCGGCGAACCGGGATGCGCGGTGGCCGCGGCTCTTGAGGGCGGGCAAGTAGACGCGGGTCGCTGGGCCAGCTTCCAGAAGCTGCGCGCGGAGGCGGAATGGCACGAAAGCATGGCCGACCCGCTTGCCGCACTGGAACGAAAGCGGAAGTGGAAGCTCATCCACAAGCAGGCCCGCAGCTTCAACAAGCGCGACCGATAGGGCCGAACAAATTCCGGCGAGCCCGGGGGTACAATTTGCAGCAGGGATCCAGGCGCGATTTCCTGTGCTATATTAGAGACGGCCCGTCCACGAGCGGGAGTAATTCAGTGGTAGAATGCCAGCTTCCCAAGCTGGACGTCGCGGGTTCGAGTCCCGTCTCCCGCTCCAAACCGTACAATATAAATCACTTCCGGTTCTGCGTTGCAATTCCCAATAAGGAGCTTAGACGTGCAGCCATGCGGAACCTCTTTGAGCAGTTCGTCCGCTGATTGTCGCTTTGGCCGAAGCGGTAACGAAAATCCACGGGCGCTCGCCGCGGATGTTCTTTGTGGTGGGTTTCTGGGGGCCGGATCGCGTGCGGGCCGCCTGGCCCTCCGCGGAGAACACCCGCCGGTCATAGCGGGTCCGAAGAAGTCGTACACGGCGTGGGACTCCTACCGCCGAGCGGGGCGATTATGCCGTCTTTGCGCATCCTGGACCGCCCGTCAAGGACGGCGTCGCCCTGCTGGCCGGGCTGGACATTCGCGTCACGGATTCCGGCTGCGCTTTCGTTGTGTTACGAATGCCGGTAACTGGCGCCGCTTCGCGAGGCCTTAGTAGTCGATCCGGTAAACACGCACGCCTCCTGCGGGCACCTCGGCGTCGATCCGGACCTGCATGCCTGTGGCCGCCATTTGCCGGCCGGTAGTGATTTCCCGCACCTTCTTGGGCGCCTTGTCGAGCGGCAGGGAGAACGCGATCTTCGCCGGAGCCGCGCCCCAGTTGATAAAGAACACCATGCGCCCGGAATCGGCCACAAGCTGCTGGAGATCCACGGGCGAGCTCGTCTTCAACTCAGGCACGGCAAGCCCCGCCCATTGCGCCAGAAATTTCCCGAGCGGGTGTAAATCGGTTCCCGCATTTCCCGGCATATTGCCGACCACGATGTTGGCCCGCTGGCGCGAGAGCGCCTCGGGGTTCTCGTTGGCCTGGCCCGGGAAAGTTCCCACGATGATGGCGCTGCCGCCGCCGTACTTGTGTTCGAACGCCGCCGGCGAGCCGTCGTCGAACCACGCGAGCGGCTTCGCAGCGGGATCGAGGACGGTGAAGCGCTCCTCGAACACCGCGCCGGGAATGCGCTCTTCTCCCCAGCGGAACGCAAGCTCCGGTTTCGGCGCGACGGATTTTTCGCGTACTCCGAGCATGCGCTCCCAACCGAAGCCCGGAACCACCTCCTGCGCGTTGCCCCGCTCATCCACCCAGCCGGGACGGGCCTCGACGAACAGCCGGCCGCCCTCGCGCACATACGTTTCCAGCACGCCGGCCTCGTTCCCAAGCATCAGGATCGGATACGGCACGACGATCAACTTATAAGCTTTCACCTGCGCCTGAGTAAGTTCCGCGGCATCGATGAAATCGACCGGAATGTTGCGCTCGGCGAACATGCGGTAGTAACCGGAAAGGGATCGCGAAACCGCGCCGCGATTATACAGATGGCCTGCTCCTCCGATCAGGTTAGTAAGTTGGTTGACAACAATCGCCGCTTCGGCGGGCTTTGGATGCGATTTAACCAGCAGATCGGCATTGGAGCCGATCTGCCGCGCCGCCTGTCCTGCCGCTTCGCTGCGCGGCGTAAGCGTTCCGTCCAGATCGATCAATCCGTAACCTCCCGACTCGTATCCGGAGCTCATCGGGTACAGCGCATAAATATTAATGCCGCGCGCGCCCCGCGAAATCGCGGTCCACATATATCGGACTACATCGGACGGCGTAATCTCCTGGCTGACCACGTCGCCGCGCACGCCGAACCCCGCCTGCAGCTCGCCGATGTAGAACCCGCGATTACCTCCGGCGGAGCGCGTAAGATCCACGGCCATCATGACGCGCGTCGGGGACATGTGCGGAGGCAGCGAGTGCTTCGGGTAAAGGCTCGTTCCGTAGTAATCGACCGACTTGTACATCAGGTAATCGTCGGGGTTGCCGTCGCCGCCGGCGAAGCTCTGGAATGCGCTCGGGCCCGCGGCGTGGCTCGTAGTTACGCGATCCGGCAGAATCTCTTTAACGGCCTGATTGCGCGTGCGGAGATCTTCAGCGAGCTTTTGCGTTATGTAAACGCGCCAGTCCATGTAATCTGTGTACGAAAGGATGGTGTCGAAGCGCGGCGGCTCCACCTCTTTCCAATCCTGAAACCGGCGATACCACGCCTTATTCAACTCCGCAAGGCCACCGTACTTCTTCTGAAGCCACTGCCGGAAGCGCGCGATCGAATAAGGGCAGTAACAAAATGAGGCATTCGGTATGTAAGTAATCTCCGCCCAGTTGATGATGTGCGGCTCGCTCCATAGGTCCCAGCCATAGAACGCGCGGCTTCTCGCCGCATGCCGCGCCACCTCCTGCAGGAAAGCGAGCGTCGCCTTGCGCACGCCGGGGTGGTCGAAACAGAATCCGGGCGCCGCCTGCGAAGGGATGGACTGGCCGTTCTGGGCGACGAAATGCCCGTCCGGATACTTCACTCCGACCCAGTCGGGCGCGGAGTCCACGTAAGTCTGGACGATCACCTTCAGCCCGACCTCTTCGGCGAGCTTCAGCATCAGGTCAAGCTGTTCGAGGTGATATTCGCCTTCGCGCGGTTCCCCCGCGGTCCACTCCACCCAGGTGCGAACCGTGTTGAAGCCCAGCGACTTGATGCGCTCGAGATCCTTGCGCCACACCTGCGGCGAGGCGGGCGTGACCGGTTCCAGCATCGGCGCGCGGGCTTTGCCCCCGCCGTACCAGACCGAAACCGGCAGGAAGTCATCTCCGGCCGCGGCCGGCAGCGCCACGAGCGGCGCTAAAAGGAATGCTGCGATCCAAATCCGCACGAACGATTATAGGCGCAACTCCGGCGCGTTCGCGTCATTGCGGCGCCCCGTACGCGCTGAGCCGCGGCGGCCGCTGGTCCGGTTCAAAAAGGAGCGGAACGCGGCCCGGGTAATATCTCAGCAGCTTCTCGTCTTCCGCCGGACCGAGGTCGCGGGCCCAGACGACGCGGGCGGCGTCAATGTCGGCCGCGTTGTGAACCCATTCGTCCGCGGCGATGTGCTGCCGCGTGTAGCGCACGAATACGAGCAGTTGGCCGGGCACGCCGGCAAGCTTCCGGGCGACCGCGATGCGCAGAGCCGGATTCTGGTGGTTGATTCCGTCCCAGGTTTCGTACTGCCTGACGGTTCGGGAAGCCGCGGTTTCGTCGGCCAGGTGCATGCCGTACCAGAACAGAAAGTGCGCGCAGCAAAACAACACGATCAGCATGGCCGCCTCGCGTCCGAGCCTTTCGAGGCCCGCCACGGCTACCAGAATGAAAAGGCATGTCAGGCCGGCGATGTAGTAAGGCTCGAACCCCGGATTGAAGTTAGTGCCGAGCGCAAATAGAGCCAAGGTTACTGCGACCCATGCGAACCGCCATTTCTGGAGGCGCGCCAGAAATACCAGGGCTGCGAGGTAGAGCGGAGGCAGAAAGAAGAAGCGATAGAAACGCACGCGGTATTCGAGGCGCAACAGATACTCCCCGATACTCCCGGCGCCCGCGGGCAACGATGCGGCAGTCCCGTTCTGCGCAACCGCGAGCAGCAGCGCGGGCAGCAGCGCCAGCCCGGCCGCTGCGGCGGGCCTTGCAATCGAACGCAGCCGGACGCCTCCGCGGATTTCGGGCGCCCAGAACAAAGCCACGGCGGCGAAGAGAAAAATCGACTCGTGCGGTCGCACGAGAAGGTGAATGCCCAGACCCGCCCCGAGCAGCGCTGCGTCGCGCGCTCGGGCGCCCTCGCGCAGCCTCGGGAGCGCACCGAAAACAAGGCATCCCGCCGCCGCGACCGCCAGTCCGGACGAGTAACTGTTCGCCCACAGGCTCAGCGGCCCGAATTCGATCACCGCGAGAAGACCGCCCACAAGCGCCCAACCCGGCGTGGTCCAGCCACGCAACATCCAGTAACACAGCGGACAAAATGCGGCGAGCGACAGCAGAACTCCGGCCCATGGCAGGCCGAATATCGCCCATCCGACGGCGATCGCCAACCCTTGTCCGATGGGGTAGGTGTTCGCCGGTTCGAAGAATTGGGGCAGCGCATGCGGAGGGTTCGCCAGGCGAAAATGCCGCAGCGTGTCGGCGGCCAGGAGGTTCGAAAACTCTTCCGGCGTGCCCGCCGTCGGAACCGGATGATGCGCCAGCAGAACTAACCGGAGCGCCACGGGCAATGCGGCCAGAATCAGCATTGACAGCGCCGTGCGCCTGGCGAGCGCGGAAGCGTACGGCTCAATCCACGGCTTCCAAACCAGCGCGGCAGCCACGAGCAGCGCGGCCAGGCCCAGCATCACGAAATCGGCGAACCCGAGCCCGGTGTTCATCGCACTTCCTCGAATCCTTGCGCGGCCGGGTAGGGAACCAGCCGCGGCGGCAGCGCATCCGGCAGCATCAGCCAGGCCTTGCGGTCCGGGTAGTAGTCCTGGAGTTTCCGGTTCTCCTCGGGGCCGAGATCGAGCGCCCACACCACGCGCGCATTGTCGATGCCGGCCGCGTTGTGGATCCATTCCTGGTATCCGTGCGTCGAGTAATAACGGACGAAGACGAGTTGCCGTCCCGGCGCCTCCGCCAACAGCCGGTTGATCGCGATGCGCCCTTGAGGATCTCCGTAGTTGATTCCGTCACCGGTCTCATAGCGCGCCACGGCCCGCATAATGCGTTCGTCGTTCTGCGCGTGAATCGCGTACCAGAACAGGAATTGAGCGCCGCAGAGCATGACCAGCCAGCGCGCCGCGACCTGCCCGCCCTTCACCTCGCTCAGCCGTTCGAGCCCCAGAATGCTCATGAGGACAAAGAGGCAGGCCAGCGCGGCAATGTAATGCGGGAAGAAGTACGGATAGAAATTCGTGCCGAGCGCGAACAGCAGGCACGTCAACACCAGCCACGCATACCGGTATCTGCGCAGCAGCGGAACAAAAAACGGCAGCGCGACGAGCAACGGAGCGGAGAAGAAGAAAGTGTAGAAACCGGCGCGGCTGCGCAGGCGTTCGAAGTAAGTTGCAAGCGTCTCGTGCCCGCCGTGCGCCGCGGCCTGCCCCTCGTAGTAGAGTTGTTGCGCCGGTGTCAGCACGACATGCGGAACCGCATTCGGCTGGAAGGTGAAGGCCGCGGGCACGCCGTACTGATAGCGGCTGAGCTCGTACGGAATGGTGGTCCAGCTACCCGTAACCGCCCGGTCGTGCGCGAGCTGCAATCCGGCGGCGGGCAGCAGCGCCAGAAACGCCGGCACGGCCATCCTGGCCAGCCGCGTCCACTCCTTTCTCCGCCGGAGCTCCGGCAAAAAGAACAGCACGACGCTCGCGTCCAGGAACAGCGACTCGTAGGGGCGCGAGAGCATTCCGATCCCGAGGCCCAGCCCCAGCAGAACGGCGTCGCGCCTCAGCGCCCTCTGCCGCAGCCGCGGCAAAGCGCCGTACACCAGGCAGCCCGCGATCGCAAACACCGCGCCGCCCCAGTAGCAGTTCATCCAGCTATTGAGCGGCCCGAAGCGGCATACGGCGAGCAGCCCGCCGGCAAGCGCCCACCCGGGCGATGTCCAGCCGCGCAGCATCCAGTAGCAGAGCGCGGAAATCATCGCCGTCGAGATGAGCACTCCCGCCCAGGGCAGCCCGAAGACGATCTGCCCGAAAGCCAGCACGATTCCCTGCCCGATCGGGTACACCGAACTGTACGCGGGCTGCTGCAAGACGAAGTTGGTTTCGAAGAAGCGGTGCATCGGGTGCGTCGCGTTCGCCAGGCGGAAGTGCGCCAGCGTATCGCCGAGCAGCAGGTAGCTGAAATCGTCGGCGCCCATCGCGGTGGGGACCGGATGTCCCGGAAGAAGCGCCAGGCGAAGCGCGATGGTCAGCGCGAACAGGAACAGCATGCACCACGCGGTCCTGCGCGCCAGCTTTTCGAATGCCAGCGTCACCCGGCGCTGCGCAACCAACAGGGCGAGCAATAAGAGGATGAGGCTGAACTCTACGAAATCGCTCGCGCCGAAGCCGATCGGATTAAGCAGCGGAAGGAACGACCGGAAAACATGAAACAGGTACACAACTGTTCCATTGTGCCAGATGGAGGCGGCCCGCTCGTTCCGGGCAGGCGCGCTTCAGCGCGTCGCGAAACCGAGCAGCTCAACGCGGCGGTTCTGCGCCCGCCGCCGCAACTTAGGGACGATTCAATTCGCGCTTTATATAGTCCGCGTAAGTGCCCGGCGGCCGGCCGAGCAGCCACCGCAGCACGTTCGCGTTGCCCGACAGGCCGTAGCGGTCGTAATAAAGGAAGAGCCGTTCGAAGCCGAGGACGCCGTACTCGCCTCGCGCCCGAACAAGCGGATTATTCGCGAGCGCCGTTTCGAGCGGAATCCGGCGCGCTTCCACCTTCCTGCCCGACTCGCGGCCGATCAGCTCCGCCACCTGCCGGTACGTCAGATAGTCCGGCCCGCACAGCTCGTAGGTCGCGCGCTCGTGCCCCTCCTCGGAAAGCACCTTGGCTGCCGCCTCGCCCACGTCCGCCAGATCGACGAAGGACATGGGCACGTCAAGCGAGTAGGGCAGCGCGAGCACGCCCGTCTCGACAACCTGCCGTACCGGAACGTTCTGCATGTAATGCATCGGCTGCAGGATCGTGTACGCCAGCCGCGATTCGATGAGCTGCCGCTCGACCGGCAGCTTCGCCTGGTGATTCAGCAGCGCGTCGATCTGCGGGTGCGCGACCGAGGAGAACACGAAGCGCGCGACGCCGGCTTCGCGCGCCGCATCGATCACGTTGATGCCCATGATCGACTCACTCGGATGCATCGCCGGCCCGATGTGGACGACCGCGCGCACGCCCTTCATCGCGCGCGCAAGCGCCGCCGCATCGAGCATGTCGCCGATGACGACGTCGCGGACGCCCATCGCTTCCAGGTCGCGGCGCCCTTCTTCCGAATGCGCCAGCGCGCGCACTGCGTGGCCTTTCGCAAGCAGCGCGGCCAGGATGTGGCGCCCCGTCTTCCCGGCAGCGCCCGTAACGAGCGTCATGGGTTCATCTCCGAAAAGACTTTCTTCACGCGGTCGAGACAGGCGGCGGCGACGAGGTTCTTCGCCGGGCCGATCGCCACCTCGTCGGCATCGGATTCGAGCCCTTTCATCGCCTCCGCAATGAATGTGTCGAGCGGCATCGGGCCGCGGCCGGCCGAGGCGGGTGGCGCAATCTTGCCCGGCCCGCCGAGCTCGGTAGCGACATACGGAGGGATCAGCTCGACGACTTTCACGCCGGCGCCGCGCAACTGCCGGCGCAGGCACATCGTCCACGAGTGCACGGCCGCTTTCGTCGCGCAGTATACCGGGAAGGCCGCCCTCGGCACGTAGGCGAGCGCGGAGGAAACGTTGACCAGCGTTGCATTCTGCTGCCTGGCCAGATGGGGAAGGAACGCGCCGGCCACGCGGATCGCGCCCACGAGGTTCGTGTTGATCTCGCCGGTGAGCGCCTGCTCGTCGATCGCGTTCCCCGGCGCGAAATCGAAGCGCATCTGCACGCCCGCGTTATTGAAGACGCAGTTGAGCGCGGGAAATTCCGCGATCGCGCGTTTCGAAACATCGCGAATGGCGTCCGCGTCCGTCACGTCGAGCACGAAGTAGCGCATGCCCGGGTGCGCCTGGCACAGTTCCTTCAAACGCTGCTCCCGGCGCCCCGTGACAATCACCTGGTTGCTGCGTTCGTGAAACGCCTCGGCAAGCCCCCTGCCGATTCCGGAACTCCCTCCGGTTATAAAGATCGTACTCCCGCGCATTTGCATACGGCCGGCATCCCCTTAATTCCATGATGCCAGTGCGCGGCCGGCCGCGGCCCTATCGCAGGAAAATCCGAAGCCCGTGCTGCAGGGCGGCGGCGCCGGCCGCGCCGGTGAGCGCGGGCATGAAGGCGGGCGTGCCGCGGCGGCGCCATTCGCCGTGCACGGCGTGAAAGCCCAAATAAAGGAAGCTCGCTCCGGCGAGCGCGAGCGCGTAGCCGATCCAGGCCGTGCCGAGGTGCTCTCCGGCCGCGTTTTCGAGCAGCGCGCCGAAAAACGTCATCGACTCGATCATCGTGCACCAGAACAACGCGGAGGCGCGCGAATCGACCGCCGCGCGGAACATCACGCCGAGCGCCAGGCCTTCCGGAATCTTATGCAGCATCACGCCCAACAGCACCGTCGCGCCCAGCGTTCCGGGTTCCTGCTGCGACGCCGCGATGCCGAGGCCATCGAGCAGGCTGTGAATGGAGGCCGCGGCGATCAGCGGCAGCGCGAACCCGTGCAGCAGTTTCACGCAATGGTCGTGGTCGTGCGTGTGCGAGCAGGACGGGCAGATCGGGTAAACGTAATGCCCGAAGGCCCACAGTAGCAGGAGGCCCACCACGAGCATGCCGGCCGCGCTCGACCAGGTGTACTGCTCGGCCAGTTCCGGAACCACGCCGAACAGCGCGATCCCCATGAGCAGGCCGCCGCTGAACGGAACAATGCGCCGCGGCTTGCCGATCAGCGTGGACACGCCCACGGCCGAACAGGCCGCGCCGACAGAGGTCGACAACAACGCGAGGCTGGCGGGAGACGGAGTAATCAACAGTGACCTCTACTAGACTTTAGCATTGGACCTGAACCCGCCGCCGCTGTTACGATCACAATCATGGGGGCAACCAAGATCACCATCCGGCCCGACGGCCCGATCCGCATCGAAGGCGATTTCACGATCGTAGACGCCGAAGGCAGGGCGTTCGGCCTCGGCGGCCGCACGGCCGTCTCGCTCTGCCGCTGCGGGCATTCCGCCAGCAAGCCGTTCTGCGACGGCAGCCACCACACGGCCGGCTTCAAGAATCAATGCGAAGCGCGCGACCTGCCGCCCTCGGCGCAGCCGAAAACCCAGGGCGCGTAAGGTGCGGGTGAGCCGCGCCCGTGAGCGAGCGGCCACTTCTATTTCGGCGATTCTTCCAGCACGCAGATGTCGCTGAGGTTCCGGTAATCCTCGGCGTAGTCCAGGCCGTAGCCGACGACGAACTCGTCCGGGATCTCAAAGCCGACGTACGCCACATCGACGGGGCGTATGCGGCGGCTCGGCTTGTCCAGAAGCGCGGCGATCCGCAGCGAGCGCGGCTTCCGCTGGCTGAGCACATGCATGAGGTAGTTCAAGGTGACGCCGCTGTCCACGATATCTTCCACCACCAGCACGTGCGCGTCCTCGATCGACGTGTCCAGGTCCTTCGTCAGCTTCACCTCGCCGGAGCTCGTCTTTCCTTTGCCGTAGCTGGAGATGCCGATGAAATCGAAGCGCGACGGCGTCTTCATCGCCCGCGCCAGGTCCGCCAGGAAAAAGCAGGCGCCTTTCAGGATCCCGACAAGGTATACCGGCCCCTCCGGATAATCCCGGTCGATCTGCTCCGCAAGCTCCCGGATCCTGGCCTGAATCGTCTCGGCAGACAGGAGGATACGGAGGGAAGTATTCGGCATCGTCAATGGGCTAACCGCCATGTCGCAACCTTTCGCTTGGCGGTCCGATGTGAATGTGGGCTCCGGTGGCGACGCCGGGCACGGCGCGGCGGAAAGCATAGTAGGGGATGTGCAGGGATTCGAGCAGGCGACGCAGGAACAGGCCCTCGCGCTGGTCCGGATCGACGGCCACGTCCACGCGCCCGCGGTGATCGAAGCCCAGCGCCCGGTGGAGCGCGGTTTCCCCGCGCGCGCTGATCGGCAGCGGCCGCGCGAATTCCGACTGGTACGCCTGCATGATCACCTTCAGGTCCGATTCGCGGAACACCCCGCTACCCAGGTAGCGCTCGGCCACCGGCGAGACTTCGTAAGATCCCGCGCCGGCCTCTTCCATCGCGGCTGTTTCGACGCGCGTCATCGCCTCCAGTTCCGCCAGCGCGCGGCTGCGCGCCTGCGCGTTTTCGAGGGCGCGCCGCGCGCGATCGAATGCCACCACATAGTCCCCGTAGGCAATCAGCGGCATCGCTCCGCTCTCCATCAGCGCCTTTGCGCGATCGAGATCCGCCTTTCGCCTGTCGGTGATGCGCTGCGCAGCAGCGATCGTTTCCGCCGCCTGCTGCGGGGTGAGCTCTTCCGTCGTCAGAGCCAGCGCGCGCGTCAGGACGTCCTCGTCCTGCGTTTCCGCCAGCTTCTTCTCGGCTTCCGCGAGCTTCGCCGCTGGCAGCGCACCCGCCTGGACGAGCTCCCGCACATGCTCTACTTCCTGGCGCGCGCGCTCCACTTCGGGACTGTCCGCCGCCCCCGGCAACGCCGCGGGAATGCAGGCCAGAGCCGCAAGAACAATGCTGAACCGCATCTTTCCGATTGTAGTACCATGAGCGTGAGGAGTTGTTTGCGAAGAACCGAAGATAACCGAAACAGCGCGGAATTCGAATCTTCCGCCGCGCCCATTATCGCCGCCCGGGCCGCCGGATCCAAGAAAGCAATCGATGTCCGCATTCTCGACCTGAGGGGCATCAGTTCCTTTACGGACTTCTTCGTCATCTGTTCCGGCGCGAACACCCGCCAGATTCAAGCCATCATGGACGAGGTCGAGGCGCAGCTCAAAAAAGAGGGCGAGCGCCCGATCGGCATCGAAGGTTACGACAAGGCCGAGTGGATTCTCGCCGACTACGGGGACTTCATCGTGAACGTGTTCTCGCAGCCCGCGCGCGCGTTCTACGACATCGAGCGGCTCTGGCGCCAGGCGAAGGAGATCAATTTCTCCGAGCCGGAGCCGGCTAAGCATTCATAGCGCAGCACGACCAGCGGGTTCGTCCACATCGCGAGCGAACCTGCCAGGCCACCGCGAAACCGGCACCCACCAGAACCATCGCCCGGCCGAGCACCATGCCGAGCACGCTTCCCCACGTTCGTCTGCAATCGAGGCCGGGCATGGTCCTTCTGATCTGCTCAGTTTGCGAGCGCCGCGAAGCACGCAAACGGCGTGACGAGGATTGCTGGTCGATGACCTCGTTCATCATCATCACCTGCGAGAGCGGCAGGTCGCGGTCCACCGCGCGCAACCCGGCGCGAAGCGCGCTGGCGGACCGGCCCGGGTCGGATGCCGTGCGAAGCACGACGCACCTGGGGCTGCAATTCGGCGGCATTCCGAGCCTCACGTAGGTTTCCGGAAGCGGCACGCTCGAGCCGTGGATCCGCACCTTCGCCACCACGCCGGCCACCTCGACCCACTCGGGCGGCCTGCTCGAACGGCTGTAGCGCTTGCCGATCGGGTCTCGCCCGGCCAAGAGCGCCGGGTCATGTCCTCGTTGATCGGGGCCGCGATGCCGAGCGCCGGCGCCAGAATGGCCGCCACGGTCACGCCAGAAGATTTGCGGGGGATACGGAGAGCATAGCGAAGGTCATCGAGCATGTTTCGGGCGCCGTCATTTAGACAGTCCGATGGAAGGCGGCGTCAGGAACAAAGATTTTTTCGCGGGCCGAGGCAAAAAACCTGGGGCTGATGTATCAAATTTGATACACTACCAAGGTGCGGCCGATTATCCTCCATCCCAAGGCGCGGGAGG
>Ga0078972_1001497_pt1 | contig 86683 bp, 74 predicted proteins | sample YelNatPaOPGAMG01_FD_67568 | JGI IMG/M metagenome (GOLD analysis project Ga0078972, IMG submission 67568) | Hot spring thermophilic microbial communities from Obsidian Pool, Yellowstone National Park, USA - OP-RAMG-01 (SPADES assembly) (version 2) | ecosystem: Environmental > Aquatic > Thermal...
GTCGGATAAAGGGGCGGTGGAATCGGTGACTGGAGGAACCGTGTGCGGGAAAACCGCTCGCACGGGTCTGTGGGGGAGCCGGTGGGAAACTGCCGGCTCTACCCGGATCTCGTTGCCGCGGCCAGCCTCGACCGTCCGACCGGCGCTTGGGTAGCTCCGCCGGGTCAAAAGCCCGGTCGGCCGAATGTCGTGTCTGTCCCCATTCCCGGCCACCATGCGCCATTTCGGTCACCACATTGAACCTTGAGAGTTTAACGTTTCACGTTAAACGTTCTTGATCGGCATATCGGACATCGTGTCTGTCCCCATATCCGGGTGCCGCAGCCAGCCTCGACCGTCCGACCGGCGCTTGGTCAGGTCCGGCGTGTCAGAAGCCCGGTCGCCCAAACTCCGTGTCTGTCCCCATGTCTGGGCGACCCATACTTTTGGGGGAAAACTCCACCGCACCTCGGTAGGGCTGACTCAGTTGATCCCAGCACAACCGGATCAGTTCTGACCAGCCAACACAGACACTTAGCCCGGGCATTTTTGAACCGTGGTTTTCAGGTTAATTTCAGGCCGTGCGCGACACCCATCTTTGGGCTTGGGGTGCCATGGCCTCGCACCGGTAGTCAAACTGGGCTGGAGTGCCTCCGAGGTCCCGTGGTAAGAGGGGGGCTTTCTCGTGGTAATCTGTCATCACGTCGCTCTACGTCCCAGAGAGTTCCGAGAAAAGAATTCCTCCAATTAACCAAGTCTCGTTCTGAGGGACATGATTGGAAGGAGCGGCCTGCATTATTTTCGCAACAAACGTCTTTATCTCGCTGCGATCGTCAGGGTTCGGCTTCGCCGCACTGAAAATGTGCGGGACAAGACGATGAAACCGCCCCGGCAGGCGTACCTCGACAGAGCGCGAGCGCTGCCTTCCATCGGCCCGCATACCGGACTCTTCGCTGAAAACAACGCTGCCTTCAAAACTCGGCGTTCCCCGGGGTCCGCGCAAACGGGATCACATCCCGGATGTTCGGAACGCCCGTCAGGAACATCAGAAGGCGCTCGAATCCGACGCCGAACCCGGCATGGGGCACGGACCCGAATCGCCGCAGGTCAACGTACCACCAGTAATCCTCGGGCCGTAGCTTGTGGAACCGCATGTTCTCCAGCAGCACATCCAATCGTTCTTCGCGTTGTGAGCCGCCAATGACTTCGCCAATTCCGGGTACAAGCACGTCCATAGCACGCACGGTCTTGGCATCGTCGTTCAACCGCATGTAAAACGGTTTGATTTCACGCGGGTAGTTGAAGACGGTTACCGGGCATTTGAAGTGTTCTTCGGTTAGAAATCGCTCATGCTCGGACTGCAGGTTGAGCCCGTAATGCACAGGATACTCGAAGGTGCGCCCCGATTTTGAGAGAATCTCGACCGCTTCTGAATACTCGATCCGCTGGAAAGGGCGTTCCACGACAAACTGGAGGCGCTTGATCACTTCCCGGTCAACAAACTTGCCGAAAAGAGCGAGGTCTTCCTGACAGTGTTCGAGCATGTACCTTGCCATGGACTTTATGAACTCTTCGCCAAGGTCCATGTCACCCACAAGATCGCAGAACGCCATCTCCGGTTCGATCATCCAGAACTCGGCTGCGTGCCTTGCCGTGTTCGAGTTCTCGGCGCGGAAGGTGGGGCCGAAGGTGTAAACTTTCGACATTGCACATGCAAAGGCTTCGGCTTCGAGTTGGCCGCTGACGGTGAGATACGTGCGTTTTCCGAAAAAGTCCTTTTGCACATCCTGGTCGATGTCGCCTTTCAGCGTGGTCACGCGAAACATTTCGCCGGCGCCCTCGCAATCGCTCGCAGTAATGATCGGCGTGTGAACATATATGAAATCGCGTTCCTGGTAGAACTGGTGGACGGCCCATGCCAAACGGCTGCGCGTGCGAAACACGGCGCCAAACAGGTTCGACCGCGGTCGCAGATGCGCAATCGTCCGAAGGAATTCCGGTGTGTGACCTTTTTTCTGCAGCGGGTATGTGGCGTCGGCAGGGCCGAGGAGTTCGATCTTGGTGGCTTTCAACTCCCACTTTTGACCGGTTCCCGGGGATGGGACGAGGTTGCCTTCGACGACTACCGACGCACCGGTTGCGAAGCGGGAAACCGGGTCAGCCCCGGGCACGCCGGCATCGACGACGATTTGAAGGTTTGCGAGGCACGAACCGTCATTTAGTTCAATGAAAGAAAAGCCCTTTGAATCGCGGCGGGTTCGTACCCAGCCCTTGACGGTCAGGCCGTCAATCGGGTTCGTGGCTGATAAAACGTGCTTTATCAATTTGTGCATTGGACAAGTTTGCGTGCCGCATTTTCAACAAACATCACCCCGGACAACAAGCCCGAAGGTTGCGTTATTGAATTCAGAAACCGTTTGACTTCAAACGCAGCATGTAAATAATTCGCCCTTAAATTCCGACCGATGGCCAAGCTTGTCATCCTCACAGAGGGATTCGCCGGCACCAGCTACGAGCTGAAGACCGACAGGACAACTGTCGGCAGACACGACGACAACGCGTTTGTCATTCCCGAACCTTCGGTCTCAGGCCACCACTGCGAAATCCTCCGTAAAGGAGATGAGATCGTCGTCCGTGATCTGAATTCGACCAACGGCACTTACATCAATTCCCAGCCGGTAACCGAGGGCGTGCTCAAACCCGGCCAAATACTTCGCTTGGGCCAGGTTGAACTCAGACTCGAGGACGGGACGGCGCCGCCGCCAAAGAAACCGCTCAATCACACAGCCGCAATCGGCGCAGGCGTCAAACTGACCGAACTCGAACAGAAAAGCGGTCGGCCTGTTGTTCCGCCGTTTGCCAAGAAAAGCGACAAAGCGAACCGCATCTTCCTTTATGTCGGGGTTGCGCTGGGCCTGTTGATTCTCGGGTTGATTGGTTACTCGGTGTTCAAGCTTACTTTTTGAGTCTGCCTCTGCTGTTTTCGGAGTTCAGAAGTCAGGCATAATCCGGGACTCGAAAACGGTCCACCACCAAGGTAACGGGATCAGCGCTCCTGCAGATTCATTGGCTCGACATGCAGCATGGCACAGCCGCAACCGAATGCTCGGCTCGTCACGATCGCGCTGGTTGCACCAATACCGCTGTGTTGCGCCGCGCTGAACGGGGCGACTTCGCTACCCACGGGTAAGATGAGGTTCGGATCAGTGGCCGAACAATTTGAAGGCAAAACTCTCGAACGATCCGACAATCTGCGATTGCCGCGCAGATTTTCGAACACAGCAGTATGACAAAGCGCCATGCGGGCTAAGTCCTGCAAGGTGTCAGCCACCGCGCCACTTCGACGGCCGCGTATGTTATGATTATGTCAGCGCCCGCACGGCGCAGAGCAGTCAGCGTTTCCATGATCACCGCTTTTTCATCCAGCCAACCATTGGCTGCCGCAGCCTTGATCATCGAGTATTCACCGCTCACGGAATACGCTGCTGTCGGATAACCGAACTCGTTTTTCACCCTGTAGAGCACATCAAGGTACGCCAGCGCCGGTTTGACCATCACGATGTCCGCGCCCTCGGCAATGTCCATGGCAACTTCGCGCAACGCCTCTTCGACGTTCGGCGGGGCCATCTGGTGTGTCCGTCTGTCGCCAAATTTCGGTGCTGACTCGGCTGCCTGACGGAATGGCCCGTAGAACGCCGAGGCGTACTTGGCAGCATAAGATAGAATCGGGATTTGTTGATGCCCGGCCTTGTCCAAGGCTGCCCTGATGGCTGCTACGCGACCGTCCATCATGTCACTGGGAGCGACGATGTCCGCGCCGGCGTCGGCATGGCTCACCGCGGTTTGGGCCAACAGCTTGAGTGTGGGGTCGTTCAATATCGCGCGGCCTCCTCGATGGCTTCCGACGACGCCACAATGCCCATGACTGGTGTATTCACACAGGCAAACGTCCGTAATTACAACAAGGTCGGGCAGCTCCTTCTTCAGCAACCGCACAGCTTCCTGAACAACACCGCGCGGGGAATACGCTTCGGATCCGCGCGCGTCTTTTTTCTCCGGGATTCCGAACAACAACACGGCCGGCACACCAGCAGAAAAAGCATCTGCGGTTTCGCGCACAAGCTCGTCTGCCGACAACTGACAAACACCGGGCATCGAAGCCACCGGTCGGCGCTCCTTGCGCCCGGGTCTGACGAACAGAGGCAGGACAAGTTGATCTGCGCTCAACCGCGTTTCGGCGAACATGCGCCGCAAAGCGGGCAGCTCACGCAACCGCCGCCCGCGGTATATCGGAAACAAAGCCATGGTACCCGTTTTCATGCGGGCATTCTGTGTCATGACGCCGATCCTGCAAGCAGCTTCTTTGGTGTTGAGTCCGGAGACAGACTCCGGCAATGATTCCACAAACAACTGTCTTGAGTCGCCATGCCTGCTACTGATCAGCCTCCGCGCAAGGGCCACGGGTGTTGGTTTTACGGATGTTTGAGTTTTGCAATCATCCTCCTCATGGCTGTTTTGGTGGTGATTTTGGGGACCCGCTATTACGTCCGTCGGACCATAATCAGGTATTCTGACACTGCGCCCATGTCTCTGCCGAAAGTCGAGGCTTCAGCGTCACAAATCAAGAGTATCCAAGAAAGATTGGAAGAGTTCAGGAAAGCGATCGAAAGCGGGCGGCGTGCTGACGAGCTCGAACTCGACGAGACGGGCATAAACCTGCTGATCGCCAACGCCCCCGAACTTCAGCAGCTCGCCGACAAGGTTCACATCGCAATTGAAGGCGATCAAATCAAGGCGCAGATCAGTTTGCCTTTGGACCGTTTTCCGCTCATCTCGATGCCGGGCCGGTACCTGAACGGCTCAGCCGCTCTCAAAGTTTCGTTGAAAAATGGGTTGCCAACGGTCGTCCTCGATTCACTCGAGCTCAAAGGCGAAAAGCTTCCGGACCACATCATGTCTGCGTTGCGCGGACAAAACCTTGCGCGCGATCTTTCAAACAGCCCTCAAACGGCCAACATCCTGCGCCGACTCGAGAGCATCGAGGTCAACGACGGCAAGATAATAATCCGCGCAGCCAACCCGGAAGCTGAGCGGTGATCGGCGTCGCAGCTCATACCGGCGCGGGGTGGCGCCTCACGAGAAGGTTTGAAGGGAATATTCTCGCCCAATGAAACAATTCGTGGCGCCTGCCAAGATTTTCCAAGATCGTATTACGGAACTCTGCTATCTTGGCGCCGTGAGTGTGTTCGAGTCTGGGCATGTGGATCTGGTGCCGTTATGGCGGCGGGTTCTCATTGGGAGAAACCCGCGGATTACCCTTCTTCGGGCCGCTTTGATTGGTTTGGTTTGCTGGGTAACATTCCGGCACGTGCTTTTGCCGGTGCGCATCAGCGGAATCAGCATGGAGCCAACCCTGCGGAACGGCTCGGTGAATCTCATCAACCGATTGCCATATTGGTGGCGTGAACCGCGCCGCGGTGAAATTGTTGCCATCCGGACAACAGGAACCAGCGTTATGTATCTGAAAAGGATCGTTGCCATGCCCAACGAGACAGTCGAGATTCGAGCCGGGCGCGTGTTCATCAATGGCGAACCACTCGCCGAGAGTTATGTCAAAAACCCTGATCCGTGGGAAATGCCGCCGCGCAGGCTCGGTCGGAACGAATATCTTGTCTTCGGCGACAACCGAAGCATGCCCATGGAACTTCACGTGGCAGGCGTAGTGAGAAGAGACCGAATCGTCGGCAAAGCAATCTGGCAGGGAAGACCTGATCCGTGAAGAAATGGCACAAACACCTTGTTCTGCTGGTTGCACTGGTTGTCGGTGCGATGGCCTTGCGCGCCCTGATTCCTTCGGATGAGCGCCGGGTCCACGCCTTGCTGGCGCAGATGGTCCGTGAGATCAACGAACAATCGCGCGGTGGAACGTTTTCGGACCTCGCAGTGGCAAATCGCGTGGCTGACTATTTTGGCCCCGAGTTTGAGATTCGTATCAATGCAACCGGCGCACCTGAACTGGACATCAGCGACAGGAGTGAGCTCATACAGATGCTTCTGAGCGCTCGAAAATCGCGCCGTGGTGTCAAGGTATCGCTGCTTGACCCGCAAACGGTCGGAATCTCGAAGACCAACGCAGTGGTCGAAGCAACCGGCAAGGCAGAGGTTTCCGGAGAGACCGACGTTTTCGTATCCGAGTTGCGTTTTACTCTCGTGAAGATCGATCGCAGATGGCGCATACGCAAAGTCGAAACCATCCGCACGTTCGAATAGGTTTGGCGGGGGGCCAGGGCACGCCCCAGATTGGCCACGCGTTGTGTGCCATGCCGACGAACTGCTCGTCGCCGGAGGTCTTGGGTTACCCGCCGCGCTGCAAGGTCACACACATGAACTGCGCACCTTTGCAACGATTTCGCGCGCCGCGGCGCAGCGCATCTTGATTTCCCCCCATGCGGCGGAGGCGATGTCGTCCCTTTTCGCAATCCATGTTCCGCCAACAGCAGCAACAGCCTTGCATCTCAAATAGACTTCGAGGTTGGCTTGTGTCACCCCGCCCGTCGGAACAAATCGCACCCCCGTATGTTGGTAAGGGGCGTAAATGGCATCCAGCATTTTGATTCCGCCCATTGCTTCGGCGGGGAAGAACTTAAGAATCTTGCACCCGAGCGCCAATGCCTCTTCGATCTCAGTCGGAGTTGCAACACCGGGCACGAACGGGACGCCGCCGTCTTGCGCTCGTTTCACCATCTCGGCGTTCAAACCCGGGGCGACACAAAAGCGGGCGCCAGCTTTTATTGCGTGATACAGATTGTCTCTCGTCAACACTGTTCCGGCACCTACGAACATACTCGGTCGCTTGCTCGTTAATGCTGCAATGACATCCGCCGCAGATGCGGTCCGGAACGTGATTTCTGCCACGGGCAATCCTCCGGCAATGAGCGCGTCTGCCAGGGGAAGCGCCGCTTCAACACGGTCGATTGCAATGACAGGCACGACCCCAAACTCCGAAATGCGCGCGGTGAACTCGTCTGTTTTCATTTGTTTGCTTGCGGCTGGATGTTCTGTTCAATCTACGAGATTGTTCAAGAGCCACAAGCAAATTGGCGGCCAGATTCTCGAACGATTGCTAATTTGCGATTGCCGCGGAGATTTTCCAATTTCGTACTTCAGAATCCTAATCTTTAAGCTGCTCCTCCGGGCTGTTTTGGGGCACAAAAAAAGTTTAAAAAATCTCTTGACACCACGTCCTGCAACTGTTAAAAATCGCGCGTGTTAGATTACGTGCGTCCGCAGTTAGTGTGGTTTCCGGGTGCGAGGGGCACTCGGGGCGGAAGGCAGTAAGCGAAAAGAAAGGGTAAAAATGAAAACACTTCATCTGGCGACGGTTGGTACGGCAGTAGCCTTGGCTACAGGGGCTAATGCGGCAATACTGGTGCTTGATCACTTCGAAGCCGGCACTCCTGGCCAAATCGTAAATACTACTGGACCTTCGGCAATTCCAAGCGAGCCGACTTTGGAGGGATCGTTCTGGCGACAGGTCACTTTGGAGATGCAATCTGTCACGGCTGGTGACCAGGTGCTGTCTTGGTCAGTCGTTGACAGCCTCGGCAACTTCGCCCTGAGCGAAGCAGCCAACGGCAAAGTGACGATCAAGTACGGTCTCCAACCGGTTGGCGGTGGCACTTTCGATCTTGATCCGATGAATCTGGATCGGTCGATGTACGGTCTCGCTGGCGGTGTTGGTGTGTACATCAAGGGTTGGAGTGCTGACTCCCCGGTAGACCTCAAGGTCACGATCGACTCGGGTAATGGGGCAAATAGCTACGTTTGGCAGACGACGTTGCCCCTGTCCTTGGCCGAATTGATCGTTGACGGGAACGACCCAGGGTGGTCTGGGCCGATTGACCTTACAGACATTGACTACGTGACGTTCGAATTCGATGCAGTCCAAGCGGGTGACTTCAAAGTCGATGCGCTGGGCATTCCTGAACCTCACGAATATGCGGCAGTAGCAACACTCGGGTTGTTGGGATTCGCAGCATTCCGACGGTTGCAACGCCGAAGCTAACAGGGAGCGGAAGAAATTTCGCTTGCTAGAGCCTTCCAGGAGGCGGCCGGCTTAGAGTGGCCGCCTCCTTTTTTATTTTTTATTTTCGCCGGTCCCTTGTGCGGGACACCCACCACCTCGGCGGACTCCCTGCACTCGTGACAGCGAAAATCCGGCTGCCGGACTGTCCAATACCGTGTCTGGCACAATATCTACGTTTTCGCCCTGCCATGTTTGTCCGCTGATCCGACTCGTATCTACCCCACGGACGACGAATTCGCCCTTTTCAGCGCAGCCCGACGGAGTGCCAAGTCTCAGGTCTCCTGATGCCGTGGAATTAGTCTGACCCATTCCTGAAACCACCAAGCGATGGATTGCGCGTGTAACCCATTGATTTCCAAGGCTGCTACAGGCGCGGTGGTATCAGGAAAATTCCACGGCACTTGAAGTCACAGCCTCGGGGGTCAGGAGTTCTGAGTCTGGAACGAACGCATTTATCTCGCCGCGATCCTTCGGTTTCGGCTGCGCCGCGCTGAGCCTGGTTTTCCGAGATGTGGCATCGACATGTTGACTGATCACCTTGGAACCCCTCCACTCTACCGCGCAACCTTGCCGACACCCCGGCCCCTTCTGACTGCTCCGGAGCGTGTTGGTGACATAGCGCGCCCGAACAAGGTGACAGGCTCGCTATTTGGACGCCCGAGGTTCTCAATGTTGGTGAAGTTTGGTCACTATCCTGGCCTGCAATACGAACGCATGGTCAACACAACGGGGAAAAGCCCTCGAAGCACGGCAATTTGGCGCCGTTGGACGACATGCAGATTGGTTTCATAACCCTGCGACGTCGGAGTCCGAATTTGCTGGCCGAAATTTATGGGCCTACGCGCGGGGCAAACAGATTTTTCGCGGTTTGGCGGACATGTCTGCGGAGATTGAGATCACACAGCAGGAACTGCGTGTGCTGTTCCATGGGTGAACTCACCTGCCGATTGTGCTTGTCTGAGGGCTTGTGCGGGCGCGCCGCGGCGGTTTCGCGGTGGCACGGCTACCAACCGCGACCTACAACCTACACCGGCGCATGACCCGGCGGACGCGGCTTTTACCGGTCCCTTTTGACTGTCCGCTGACACGCGGTGATGTCAGGTGGATTTATGTTCAGTGGAAACCTGGGGAAGACGGTTGCGTATGCGTACTTGCCGGTGCTCGGGCTTCAGATTGTGCCAACACGTTGCTGTTGGTTCTTGCGCAGCAGACCGGATTTAGCTGCGTGTGAATAAGTTGTGAATAATCAGTTTAAGATACTGGAAAACAAAAGTTTGCTTGACGAAATGGCGCGTTTTGGCTTGTAATTACCTGTGCCATGAATACTCGAACCAGAATTCTTGGTCTGGTAGCCAGCGTCGTTGCTTTCTGCCAACATGGCACGGCTGCGGACTTTGGTTTTGCCAAACGCCCGTCCCTGGTGGATACGATCGCACTCGACCCAACGGGTACTCAATCCGGGACCGGTTATGATCTGTTTGGGGCGAACACGAAGGTGGGCTACGATTATGCTTTTGGATTTGCCATGAAGGTGGCCCACAGTTGTCAGATATCTTCGGTGGAGTTTCTTGTCAGCCAGAGAGAGCCCGGCGTGACAGTCAATGTGCTAATCTATAAAGGCGCGGCCAGAAACATAGGCAACGACATGTACTACTGGACTCCAACGTGGAGCGCGCCACCGGTTGCGACCTTCAATCTCGTTACTTCTCTGCCGAAGGCAGGCGACACAAATTTTCATATCTTTCGGTTCGAACCGGATTCCCCGTACACTTTGGATGCCGATACACCATACGTCATTGTTTTCGATCCGGTGCCAACCGCGACCGGTGAGGGAGTGTACGTGCTGGCCAATGTAGAAAAAGAAGCCGGGTTTGCCAGTGGAGTTGCATCCCCGGGTTCTGAGGTGTTCATGCCGTCTTATTTGATTAGAAGGCAAACGGACGTGCGAAAGAAATTTCTCTATAATAATTGGACCTTTGCCCGAACAGACCGGAGGTATCTCACGGCTGTCCTCGTGCCCGAACCGGCTCAGTCAGCGGTGCTGGTTGGTTTGGTTCTGCTGATTGGCGGTGTTCTGTCGAAGCATTCGAGAATCGCGCCCCGTGACAGTGCGCGGTGATTCTTGGCAAGGCTGCGCTTCAGACCGTTCATGTGTGCTGTGGTACCGTATTGGAAATTTGCGCAGTAATCGCAAATTGGCTGATTGTTCGAGAGTTTTGGCTTAAACCTGTTCGGCCACTGGTTCAAACCGAATCTTCCCCGTGGGCAACGAAGTTGCCCCGTTCAGCGCGGCGCGACACAGTGTGTATTCCTGCAGCCGGCGCAGTTGTCACGAGCCGGGCATTCCGTTACGATTGCGCCGCGCTGAGTGACAGCGCGCAAGAGCTCCTTCCAGCTCTTGGTTGCATGTGACACACCGGGGGAGGCGCCGGGCCAAAACAGTGGCGCGGCCAGTTGGAGCATCCTGTTAATCCACGACTGTCACTCGATAGAACCGCGCGCTGTCAGTCGGAGATTCGTCGGCAAACTCGCATTCATTGCTCGAAGCAGTCACACGGCCAAGAACCGTCCAATCGAAAGTGTTCAGGTCGGGCTTGTATTCAATGCGATATTGCTTGCCGGCGACGGCGGTCCAACGGAGTCTCACGTATCCGTTGGTGTCGATTGCAACTGCGGTGATTGTCGGAGGAATTGACTGGGCGTTCGGTGCGCCAGGTGTGGGCACGGCCAACGGCACGGGTGCAAGATCGACCGACGGCGAGTTCGGATAACCGAAGGACTTGTCTGCGAGAAGGCCGCTGTATTCGAGGAAATCAACCACTGCGGGCCGGTTGTTTTGAGTGCGCGACAGCACAACCACGCCTGTCGGCGCAGTCAACCGGAAATTGGTGTGCCAGTGCGCTGATGTTGTTTCACCCGGCTCCGCATCGGCCCAAACCAGCTTGAATGTTTCTCCGCCGAGGTTCGAGCCGCTCGGGAAAGCCCAACGCGTCAGGTCTGAGTAGCTGTTTGACAGGTACCAGCCGTCCAGCGCAACAGGACCGGGTCCTTCGTTCACCAGCTCGATCCATGGATCGCGGTCGCCGGCGTTGTCTGTGACGCCCGTCTGGTTCAGAGCCATGACCTCGTTGATCCAAACGGCCGGGAAAGGATCGAGTGAGGCGCTTACTGAATTGGGCGCTCCGGGTGTGAATGGCAAACGCGGAGCTTCGACAACATCCACGGTTGCGCCGAACACAATGTCTGAACTGTTCGGGTTTGCCTGGTGAACTTCGACGGCGATGACATTTTGGCCGGTGCGCAGGTTATCTACTGCCACTGTGAATGGGCCTTCATAGACAGCGTCGCCGACCACGCGTGTTGAGGCGGTGCTGCGTTCGGGGATCACGCCTTCTTCCATGGCAAGCCAGAAGAACGGCTTGCCGTTGAGGTAAAACACAGCGCCATCATCTATAACCGTCCTGAACTGAAGGGTGGCGCCGTCCGGGTAGCCATCGAATTGGAAAGTGGTGCGGAAGAAGTAACTCATTTGTCCGAGGGTGAGCGGGGTGTTCTTTGGTGCAGGCAGATCAGCGTTTTCGACATAAAGCAGAGCTTTGCCCGAAGGCCATGAGGAATCATTATACGCGAGGTCAGTCCAGCCGGGTGCGGGGTCTTCAGCGTTCTGCCAGTAACGCCAGTTGGCGTCTATTGCGATGACATTGCGTGGTGTGTTTGTGGTCGATCCTGTAACGGCCGCCCAGTTTGCGACGCGCGAGTTGTCCTGGCGGGGATCAATCAACTGCAACGAAGCGCCGCCGCCGTTTGCGGCAGCAGGCCACGGAGCGCTTGCGCGGAACGCAACGCGATCAACCAGCGTCTCCGGCGAGGGCGAGGAAGACCGGTACAACTCGATAACGCCGCCGTCCGAGCCCAGTTCGTTCGAATAATTGCCGAGTGCATTGGTTTTGGCGCCGTATGCAGTGATGAATTTTGCCAAATCACGCGCCACTGCAAGGAAGCTCCCGGGCGGCATTATTGTTCCGGGCGGGAACAGGAAATTCATGCCTGTGAGGCGCCATCCTGAAATATCCCAAGTTGTGTTTGTGGAAAAGTTGTGGAGCTCGACGTACTCTGCGCCCGGGGTAGGGGCTTTGTACATGATCTCGTTGATCACGATGCGCGGTTCGGCCACCACGGTCACGGTGAAAGTCCGCGTGGCACTTTTTGGATCGCGCAGGTCATCGTCAGTGACACGAACTGTGATCTTGTTTGTGCTCGGTCCGACATCGCTGCCCACAGGCCAAACAAACAGTCCTGAGGCCGGGTCGATGGACGCCCCGTGCGGTGCGCCGGGATCAAGACTGAAGGTCAGCTTTTGCGGTGGCCGGTCGGAATCTGTGGCCACGACCTTGATTTGGACCGTTTCGCCTTCGCGCACGGTCCGGTCGCTTATGGCGCTGATGACTGGCGCCTGATTCAGTTCGAGGACTTCGACGCTGAAGGTGCGGGTTGTACTGAGGTACGGCGGGTTGTTCTCCGTGGCGCGCACCTCGAAGATGGCGAGGCCGGGGCCGTCGTCTTCGGTGGTCTGCCATGTGATTACGCCTGTTTGTGGGTTGATCTGAGCTCCTGCGGGCGCTCTGATCAGACTGAAAGTCAAGGAGCTGCTTTGATCGGGATCGCGTGCCTCGACCTTCAGAGTGAAGAGGTCCATTTCGTTCACCACTTGCGGGGATATGAATGGCATCTCGGGCGGGTTGTTAACCTCGTTTACCGTTACGCGGAACGTGGTTGTGGCGAAAAGAGGCGGCACGCCGTCGTCTGTGACCCGCACGGTGATCTGATATGATCCCGGTCCTTGATTTTCCGTGGGTGTCCAGACCACCGCAGGGCCATCAGGGTCGATAGACACTCCTTCTGGTGCGCCGGGTTCGATACTGAAATGAAGGTTGTTCGGCGGCAAATCCGGATCGGTTGCGTACAACGGGACTACTAATTGCGATCCCTCGTCAACGACCTGGTCCGGGATCAGGGTGAACACGGGCGGGCGATTGACCTCGAGCACTTTGACTTTGATTCGTTCGGCTGCCGTTCGAGGTGGCACTCCATTGTCGGTCGCGCGTATGGTGAACAGGTATTCGCCGGGCCCCTGGTTCTCGGCAGGGGTCCATGTGAACACGCCCGAGTCGGGCTCGATGCTTGCGCCGGGCGGCGCATCTTGTCCGAGACTGTAGCTTATCGACTGGCCTTCATCGGGATCAGTTGCGATTACCGTGAACCGGAGCAGTGTCATCTCGCCGATTTCCTTGTCACCGATGGGATTCAGGATTGGCGGGCGATTGCCGCCGGGCAGGAAGTTCGGTTGACCTGGCGTGGGCATTTCCATTGGGAGCAGAGGCAGAGCACCGCCGTCCGGATACCGGCCCATGCTGACGTTGTTTGTTTGCTGCTCGAAGGTGATCGAGTCAACAAGGGATCCATCCGGGGCAAACAGTGCTATGGATTCGCCTTCTGCAGCCAGCTTGAAATTGACGTGCAGGTTGCCGCCGGGCTGGGTCTGAGCTGTTTCTTCGTCTGCCCAGACCAGCAAGAATCCGCCTGCGGGAACTATTGTGCCCGGCGGGATGTGGAACTTGGTCGGATTGGACAGATTATCCGTGAGAGTGTACCCGGCCAAATCGACAGGGGAGGAGCCGGCATTGAACAGTTCGAACCAATCGTCGAAATCACCGTCTGCGGGGTCGGGTATGGAAGTGTTTGCGGCCATGAATTCATTGATGGTGACCTGAATTGGCGGGACAGCGGGGTTGTTGGTTGTTCCCGGTGTGACCGCGTAGAAAGTTCGGCGGCGGCGCGGTTCGCCGTCAGGATACGAACCAAAACTCCGGTCGGCGGAGAGCAGCACGTAGTCGAGGTAATCCATCACTGCCGGTTGTTGTGGTGTTCCTTGAAGCCGGACCAGGGCGACAGAACCTGTCTGCGGGTCGAGCCGGAAATTGGTATGCGGCGCGGCTGGGGTTGATTCAGCCGGTTCGCCGTCGGCCCAAACGATCAAGAACTGCCGCGGGCCAATTGAAGTGCCGGTCGGGAACTGCCATTTGGTCAGGTTTGTGTAGGTATCAGTGAGATAGAAACCCGAGAGATCGATGGCGGAGTTGCCTGCGTTGTAAAGCTCGATCCATGGTTCGCGCTTGCCGCTGAGGTCGGTGATGCTGGTGAGGTTGTTGGGGAGAACCTCGTTGATCCAGAGAGGCTGGAAAGCGGCCAGAGTTTGTCGTGCGGCGTTCGCGCGGGCAGGAGTGACGCGGTTGACATCATTTGTTTCGGTTGCCATCCAGTTGCCAACGCGCCATGAACCTTGGGCGGGATCGATCAATTGCAAAGACGGGCCGAGCCCATCGGCTGCTGTCGGCCATGGCAGACGATCGTCGTACCGAACATCGCTGATTATGGTGTCCTCCTGTGGAGTTGGACCTGGGCGCACCAAAGCAAGGTATTCACCCCCGTTATCCAGAGTGCCGGGGAACTGGTCAAACACCGGTACCGTTTGCCCATAGGTGTTGGCGAACACCTGCCTGTCGCTGGCCAAAACGAGGAATGAATTGGGCTGAATAATCGCGCCGGCAGGGAAAGTGTATCCGACGCCGTCGAATCGGAAATTGGACAGGTCAAATGGCGTTGTTGTTGAGCGATTGAACAGCTCGAGGAACCCTGCGCCTTGGAGCAGCGGATTGTAGTGGATTTCGTTGATTACGACGAAATCTTCGGGCCGTTCGATTGCGCCGGTGTAAGTGACAGTAATGGTGTCAGAAGCGCCGGCGACAGGATTTCCGCGGCGATCTTTACCTACGAGTGCAAGGACGTTGGTGCGTTGTGTGAGGGGGACGACGATTTTGAACGTGCGCTGGTCGGTCCATGTCACCGGGAACGGGATGCCGTTCACCTCGATTGTGGCCACAGCAAAAGGTGCGGTCCCGGTGAGCGTGGTTGTTGGCGTTGACGAGGTGTAATCGTTGCCACTGTTCGTTGTTATGGCAAAAGTGGATGCGTCATTCGCTCGAATCTGATTCAGAATGTAAGAGCGCCTCGAGTTAATGAAACTCTTGATGTCTGTGGGAACGGACAAGCCGGTTATGCCGTTTTTGACAAGGACATCGCGGCGGGCGTCTATTTGGGGCTGATAACGTTCCGGCAACATGGGACCGTTGACAGCGTCGATGTATCCGCGCCAGAGCATTCGGCGGAAAGCGGGGTTGTCGTACATTCGATTGACGATCGGGTCCTGGCCACCCCACAACTGCGAACCTGTGCCGTTCCCGAGGCCGAATGTGAAGTCGATGTCCCATCGAAGCAGAACGGACGGGATGCCGGGCTGCTTATAAACAAACATGTTTTGCCCGACGCCGTAGCTCCACATGTCCCAATCGCCCATGATGTAGCCGCAGCCGAAAACACGCATCCATTGGTCGATGTTGGCGATCGCAAGCAGCCCGTCCACGTATGTTGTGCCTGTGTTGTTGGCGGCAGTGACAAGATCGAAAATGGTTGTGTAGTTGGTGGCCGTGCCGTCGTTTGACCTGCGTTGAAAGTTCCATCGATAACGGGCGAGCTTCAGGACGCCGCCAGTTGTGGTGAATCTTTCCAGTGTGGCGCCTGTTGCTCCGAAATTGCTGTTGTCATCAGCAAACTCGAACCAGACCGCGACCTTGTATAGGTCGCCGCTACCGCCAGCAGGGAACCAGTTTTCTGAGTAGTCATGATCGGGCTGTTGGAGGTCTTCCATGATGTTGTAGGGTTCGCCCCCGTTTCGGTAGAGCCTGATGTAGTGTGCATGCAGATAAGGCACACCCTGTTGCTGATGAAGCCATGCAGCAAGCTGACTGCGAATTGCGCTTGGTTCGCTGCCGCCGTTGCCGGTCGCGGCAAACACTCTTTCTGTCGCACCGAGCAAGCGATCATCGCCTGGCACTTCCACGGCGAAGTCGCCTCGTCCGCCGTGAAACGGGCTGCCCTTGTCGCGGAATCCTACATTGTAAATCACCCTGTTGTTTCGGTACACCAAGGTCGCGTCGCGATAGGTATTGTCCAGGCCGCTGGTGCGCGAAGTTTCGGTGTTGCGCGTGCTCCACATGTGATAGTGCAGAAACGTGCCAAAAGGAACGGTATCGCCCCATCGTATGAGGCATTCCTGACCCGGGTTAGCCACGGTGAATGTGCCGGACGGGAAGACACTGGCGACCTGAGGGTTGGCGTTGTCCACCGCTTCGATCATGAAAGCGACAAGCGTTCCGGCGGTTTGGCCGGGGATCCTTGCCGACCAAACGCCGTCGCCAGCGACGGTGTCGCCTTGCTGACCGTCGTCGCGCATTGTCACAGTGGTGTAGGTCGTATTGGGATCAAGACGATACCGGAGACGCAGTGCGGAGATGCCGTCGGGATCGGATACTCGACACGTTACGACAACCGTTTCGTTGGCTGCGGGCAGCGCCGGGGTATGGTTCACATCGTAGATTGCAGGGCCCGCATTCGCCACACGCCGGCTGTTTGGCAGGCCGGGCGTCCCAAGGTTCTTCGGAATCGTCATGCGCGCCGGGAATTCGATCCAGTTACCCTGTGCGCGGAACAACACCTCAGGCCATCCGGCCAGCCACCTGACTTTGGCGCGTATGGTGGCGTTCTGGTTCTGTGGTACTGAAGCATAGAGGGTGTTGCGAATGCTGTTTATGCCGGTATCGCCGTCGCCCTGCGCACGCACATGAAGGCAGCGCGCGCCGCTCGCAGCACCGGTGGTTTCGACGAAGGATCGGCTGTGATTGCCTGTCAAAGTCCAACTGGTCGGAGCAGTTACAGTGCCTTCTTCGAATCCGCCATTGCGCACCACGTTTGTGCTGCCGACCCGGAAAAACTCGACGTCGTCAACGAGACATTCGCCCGGGCCGAGCATCGAGATGCGGAGCCGGTTGGCAGAATAGCTGCCGTTGCCGTTGTCCATGCGTCCTGTGAACTCGACGGTTGTCCATGGCGCTTTCCCGGTCTCGTCGCTATCCGCCCAGTTCATTGGCTGTGTGGGGTCTGCGCGTGGATCGATCAATTCAAGACTGGACCCGCCTCCGTCCGACCAACGCCCCCACCGTCCACTGTCGTAATAGGTCACTTCTGCCACGACTATCTGAAGCGTGTTTGTGACGAGGTTGCCGACGTCATTTGTTCTGACGACAAAATCCCTTTTTGCAAGGGCAATGCGTTCGCCTGCGTTTGCGAGTGTGCCGCTGTAATTGCCGACCGAGTTGGCCGTGGTTAGCTGGGGATAATTCTCCCGCAGGTGTGTGACGTTTTTCGCCACCACAAGAAACTGTCCCGGCGGAATGACAGTGTTTTCGGGAATGCGAAAATCGATGCCATCGATGAATCTCCAGCCCGACACATCCACCGGGGACGCGCTGCGGTTGTGCAATTCGACGAACTCGTCGTTGTCGTCCTCGGTAATCGGGTGGTACATGATTTCGTTAATGACAATTGGATCGAGCCGGCGCGGAGCATTTGCCGAGCCGGGCGTTGGCAGGAACAGCCGTTGAATCGCAGGCGCGCCGTCTGGCGATCGTCCCGACGCAACGCCGTTCTCTTGTCCGCCGAACCGCACTGCGTCCAGAACACGCGTAGCGTCAGGATCGAGGAAGTAGATCGTTTCTCCCTCTGCATCCAATGCAAAGCCAAGCTCTGTCTGATAAAACACAAGGAACCCTCTCGCGGGTATCGACGTGTTGTCAGGAATGCGGAAACGATTTGTTGTCGGGCTGTCGGTCAGCCAACACCCGGAAACGTCCACCGGCGAGTTTGAGTGGTTGTACAGTTCGATGAAATCCTGGAACGGCGGGTCAGTGTGAGCGAGGAATTCGTTGATTACGACGTTGCGGAGTGGTGTTGGGTAAAAGGCATCGGTTGTGCCGGGCGATCCGCCGATGAGTTCGCTGGCCGCCCATGCCCGGGGATCGCCCTCGCCGTAACTTGGTTTCGCCAGCACAAGCGAATGGCCTGCGCCGTCGGCGGCGGCCGGCCATGGCGGTTGATCCGAGTAGTTAACTTCGAGTCTGATGGCGTCAAGGTTGTTGCGCAATCTGATCCGCCCGGAGTCGTTGGGTAACGAACCGGTGTAAGGGCCAAGCACATTGGTGATGCCATAAACAGCTTTGATGTCATCCGGAGAGGCTGCGACGACAACAAATTCGCCGGCCTGGAGGGAGAATCCGTCAGGAAACGTGAAATCTATGTCACCGCTCAACCGCCAACCGCTCAGGTCCTCGAACACGGATCGCGCGTTGTAGAGTTCGATGAACTCGAGGTTCCGCCCATCGGAGCGCGCTTTGGGATGATACATGATTTCGCTGATGATCATGCCGGTATTTCGGCTTGATGGCCCGAGCGGCTCGGTGGGGAAAGAAATCGAGCTGGTTGTCGCTGTGTTCTGAGTTGGTCCGGCATCTCGGAACTGGGCGGTGGCAATTCTGTTTGTGTTGCCGCTTGCAACTGCCAGACCGAGATAAATGCTGTTGTTGAGGCCTGTGAAAGTCTGAGACCCAAGTTGCAACCATGTCTGGCCGTCCACTCCGGCATATCCAGTAATGGTCTGCCCCTGTCGTTTGAGTCTGAGCCATGTTTGTGGGTAGTTCACCGGGACTCCGCCGCGGGGCGCAGTTGTGGTTGTGGTTGAGCCTGCTGTCGCCCGCGATTCGAAGAAGCACCCCAGTTGGGCCGAAGAGGCCAGAGCGGAAGCAAACCGCGCATTTGCATCAAGAGTTTCGCGCGCCATCAAACCTGCGTGCAGGAACGGATCGCTCACGGTCACATTCGCGACTCGGACCTGGTAATCGAAATCGCCACTGATCGGTTTCCATGCGAACTGAAGCTTGTCAGCGGTACCGCCAATGTCGCCGCACCCGCTCACGTCTGCGCCGCCCTTGACCGGGACTGCGGCACCGGCAATCGGCGGAGAACCGATGTCCAGTGGAGTGTATTCTACCACTGTGAACACGGTGCTTGAACCCGGGGCGATGGTATTTGGGTTTTGGGCGCGGTCTTTTACATTGCTCACACTCAAGGTGTAAGTAACCCCAAGTGTCATGGCGGGCGATGTCGTAAGAATCACGATGTCACCTGTTGACCCAAACCTTGCGGCTGTCACAGACACTCCACCTGAAAGCTGGTAGTTGGACGCCGTGATGGCCGAAGGCGATGAAACCGGTTCGCTGAATCTCACCTCGACCTCAGAAACCCCCAGATTCATGGCACCGAGCAAAACCGGCGGCGTGGTGTCCGGCAATACAGTCAAGACTGCCTCGTCACTTGTTGCCGAACCAAGGTTATTGGTGACAACACATCGGAAACGTGCGTTGTTGTCGTTAAGACTCACCGGCCCATAAAACAGTTCGGGACCATCAGCCCCCGTCAGAGCCACTCCATTTCGAAGCCATCGGTACGTGTAGAAGCCCACACTCTGGAGCGTGACAGCGAACCTTGCTGTTCCGCCTTCAACGACCGTTGTATTGGTGGGGTGACCGGTGATGACCGGGGGGCCAAGACTTATCCCGTACGGGATGAGATTTGTCGCCACAATGGGCGCCTGATCAACGCCGTCCGGCATTAACCACCGCACGGCGAGGTTGTCACCGCCTGTGCCTTCCTTCATCAGCGCGGAAATGTAGTACGCCTTGCCTGCTGTAAGTTGAATGGCGGCTGACTGTTGCTCGCTGTACTTGGTCCATTCCCGAGAGCTTGTCCAACCCGGGACACGAGCTATGAGTCGGACATTTGCCGGATTATCGTCCGTGCTCAGAAACAGCGCGCCTTCGTCATCGCTGGCAATCCAGAACGTGTACGCCCCGGTTTTTGGCGGCACGATAAAACCGTGCATTCGCTGGCCGTAGTTTTCGAGCACGTCTGTTGGCGCCTCGAAAAAGTCAGTGACATAATTCGTGCTCGTCGGATTGTTCGGGTAAGCAGGTGAATTCGTTAATGAGGCGAGGTCGCTCCCACCGATATCCGTCCATACCTCGCGCAGGATACCTCTGGAAGGGGGCGATGCATTGGCGGTTGCAAGCCAGACACCCAATGCCATGACCGACGGAAAAATACCCAAAAAGCTTTTCACAGTAAATCGAATTGGCATCAATCGTGCCAAATCCTCGAGTTCTGGCAAGAACAGAGCCGATTGCCCTGCCAAACCAAGACCAGCTTTTTTCTTGGTTTGGCAATGCCAACGTTGCAAGGCTCCCGCAGAAACTTGCGCCATCGTGGCCGGAGCTGTTCTACCATCCGCGCGCATGCTCTCGGCGCTGCGCAGCCGCAACCAAATGCTCGCCGCGAGACAAAGGTGCTTATTGCAAGCTCGGCGCTCTGTCGCGGGTTAATTCTCGTAGCCGCCGTAAGTTGACGGCAAGCTTCCCGCGGACTGACCTCCGCGGCTGCGGGACTTGGTCGCCCACGGGACAAATGAGGTCCGGATCAGTGGCTGAACAGTCTGGAGACAAAACCCGCGAATTATCCGCTGATCTGCGATTTCTGCGCAGATTTCCCGATACTGTACTCTGGTGTCTTTCTGTCTGAATGACGGACCGGAATCATCAATCCTTGACACCCGCTGGAATTCCAAATAAACCGCAACCGATGCATTTGGCCTCACTTCAAGCCCTGTGCGGGTATTGCCCCGCGCCGAACGCATCAATCAGCCATGAATTTCAGAATCATATTGCCGGTTGCGCTCGTTTTCGTCGCCGTAACCCTGAGCGCGTCAGTCCCTGACGCACCCGGCTTCTCACCGCGACCAAAGCTGTTGTCCGTGTCGGGCGCCAACGGCGCTCCGGATCGAAGCCGTGTTGCCCCCCGCGCATCCACGAAAAGCAAACCGGGATATGAAAATCGAGACGCAGACAATCCCCCTTCACGGTTGCAAGCCGTGGCACGACCGCGCATTGCACGCGCACAGATTGTGGAAGGCTCGACAATTCTGGAAATCGAAGCCGATACAAACTACGCCTGTCGGGTGGAAACATCGACCAACCTGATTGACTGGGAAAACATCGGCTGGGTGGATGCCATACGCAATGGCCTTTTCAGGTTTGTTGACCACAGCACGACTTCACATCCGACGCGTTTTTACCGTGCAGTGCTTGTGGAATTACCCTTGGTGCGAATCGCAGTATTGAGCGACCCGCACTACATGCATCCGAGCCTGCTGAAATCGGATGGCCCGGCGTTCCAGAACTACCTTTTTTACGATCAAAAATTGTTGCGTGAGAGCGCTGCGATCCTCGACTCGGCCATTGCCGGCATCATCAATGCGCGGCCCGACATCGTTCTTATCCCGGGCGACCTGACAAAGGACGGCGAACTGGTGAGCCATCGAGCCGCAGCAGAGGTTTTAGGTCGGTTGCGTGATTCGGGGATCAAAGTGTTTGTCTGCCCGGGGAATCATGACGTTGCAAACCCGGAAGCCATGGCATTCGACGGCGCGAATGTTTCGCCTGTGCCGTCTGTGACACCGGGCGAATTCGCGGGCATTTACGCAGACTTCGGGTATGGGAATGCATCGAGTCGCGATCCGAACTCTCTGTCTTACGTGGCCGAACCTGTCCCGGGCTTGTGGATTCTGGCGATGGACGCTTGTCGTTACGATCTCAACACCAACAACAGGTCATTCGTGGGCGGATACTTCGATGCAGTCCGCTGGAATTGGATTACCAACCAGTTGGATCGGGCGCGTGCAGAGGGGAAACTCGTGATTGGCATGATGCACCATGGCGTTACCGAGCACTACGTCGGTCAGAAGATGTTTTTCCCTGAATACGTCGTGGACGACTACGAGTTGGTGCGGGAAACTTTTGCCAGCTATCGCATGAGGGTGGTTTTCACCGGCCACTATCACGCGCAAGACGTCGTCCGATTCGATTCGCCGGCGGGCACGTTGTTTGACATCGAAACAGGCTCGCTGGTGACGTATCCGTGCCCATACCGCGTGATGGATCTGGCAGCTAACGGACGGCTCACCATCAAAAGCCAGTTCGTTACCAACATTGATTACGACCTCGGCAGTGTGACGTTTCCATCCTACGCCTACAATTACCTCACCAATGGTTCAATGAACTACAGCGTTTACTTGCTCACGCAGCCACCGTACAACCTGCCCCCGATCGCGGCTCAACAGTTCGCTCCGCCGTTGACAGAAGCGTTCGTCGCGCATTGCATCGGCGATGAATCGAGCCGTCCCATTTCACCCCAAACCCAGAGTTTGATCGCATTCTTGCAGGAACAGGAGGATCCGATGGCGCAGTTGATGGCAAATGCGTTGCTAGCACTATTCAACGACCCCCAACCTGCGGACAACGATTTGTCCATCAACCTGCTCACAGGCGAAGCTGGGCCATAACCCCGACCAATTCTCGCTCACCCGTCACTTGCGAGCGTAATAAACGACGGCAGGAGGAAAGTTGAGCAAGACCGGCACAATCCGCAAATCGGCGAACCTGGCCTGTATTCTCTTGCGATCGATGAGCGAATGCTGGAATTGAATGTACATGCCGCCTTCGCGGAGCGATCGCCAAATTGCATCAAGCAGAGCGTTCACCTTCGCCCGTCCCAGACAAGCGATCGGAATGCCTGAAATTACGAAATCCACTTTACCTGCGCCGTTCGTGTTGAGTCTTTCCAGCAAATTCTCCGCGGCAATCGGAAGAAACTGCACTCTGCCGTTATGTCCAGCCCGCAGAAGGCTCTCTTTCCCGTCACGGGCAAGCACGGGATCTATTTCGCAAGCCACAATCTCGGCTTCGGGGCACCGCTCGGCGAGGCGCAAAGTGAGGGCGCCGGTCCCTGCGCCGAGTTCGATTATTGTTCCCCCGTATGTTGGCGGTATTGGCTCGATCATTTTGTTGATCAGGAACCTTTGGGAGGGAACGATGCCGCCAATTTGGTGCTGCTTGGACAACGCAGCCAAAAAGAAATCAAGATGTGCTTTCACGGAACACTGCATAGCATTCGGTTTGGAGAATTGTGTGTTGATGTTGTGGCTCCTTGTTTGCAGAAACCGGAATATGAGTCTTGCCTTGTCAGCCATCAATACAGGAGAAACCAGCAAGCTTCACTGCGGCTGCAGCAAAATGCACCGGTGCCTGTCTGCGCTTTGTCGCACAAACCGCCCCGGATTGCTGCGCCGGTCCAAATTGGCTTGTTGCTATGCAAATAATAACCAGCTTCAAGTGCGGGCAATACGGTGACACTTCGACCGCCATTTTGCAACAGCAATGTTAGCGTCAGCGAGGTTGTGACTCAGACCCACCAGACGTACAGAGACAAACCCGGGAATTTCCGCGGTCGCCCGCCCCGCACCATGCTGCAATATTCGAAAATCCGCGCAAAAACCGCCGATTAGCGGGTCGGCCATATTTTGCGATGCGGGCCTGGCGCCGAGTAGAAAAAGCAACTCCCGAGCGTCATGGCACCGGATGCAGGGCCGGTCCGAAGCTGAGCCCGGCCATGCTTTTGATTTGCGAGGCGTTTCAGAGCCGCAGAAATCGCCTCTACTTCAACTCCAATTCATCCTTGCTTGGAAGCGGCGGGAATTTCTGGTGCGGTTCGGTCTGATACCAGAAAGCAACCGACGCGATGTCATCCTGCAGCGGCAAATAACGACCGTCTTTCATCCATCCCAGAGCCTGGATTGTCACTTTAAGGTCTTTTTCGAATCGGATCGGGTCTGTAATGTGCCAGCGATAAAGGCCAAAGCGCGTTTGAGAGTCATACAATCCGTCCGGTCTTATCACCTGCGCAAGGCCGGTGTAGGGCGTGCTGAACTCGGTGTACCTGCGCTTGCCGTCAGGACCGGTTGTGTCGAAGTTGTACGAACCGCAGAAATAATCTTCAGTTCCTGTGCCGCAAATTGTGGGGAATTCCTTGTCGCCGTCGAGGTAGAACTTGATTTCGCCCTCGCCCCACCAACCCGTGCTGTGAACTTCCCAGGCAAGATAAGTGCCGACGTAGTGCCCTTTCCCAACCACACCGTCGAGAATGGTGTAAAGCCCCTTGGTTTTGAGAGGGTCTTCGCGCCTGAACTGTGCATGGAAATACGCGGCGTCCGAGGGCACTTCGCTGAGAACATAGTCGATCTGGTAATAGATCGTCATAACCTGGTCGTCGATGTTCTCGAGCGTGATTTTCGCCTTTTTCCGGAATGGCATCGGCCAATAGCAGTTAAATGCACTCCCGGGATTCACACACACAGCAAGCGAATTGATCTGGCAATACTTTGCCCAGCCGCACGCGAAGAAATCTCCCAACGGACATTCCACCGACGGTTCGGCCTCGTCATCCCAATAAAACCTCAGAATGTACCACCGTGTGCGATCCAGCGGCGCCGGCGTCAGCCAAATGTGTTGAATCGCACCCGGCCCCTGAATTTCCGCAAGCGTAAAAGTCGTCTTGGGCTGAACGCGCACATACGGCGACACCTTCCATCCCTGTCCAAGGTCTCGAGCCGCTCCTTTCGCCGGCCCGTCCACGGACATTGCTCCTTTACCCTTCTCGCCCGTGAAATTCTCCGGGCTTATGGAACGGGTTTTGGCATTCGACAGCCGATATATGTTTGCCAGACCAACTTCAATGCCGTTGAACGGCGTTTGCGCCCGCGCACTGCCGGCTTGAGAAAGTGCGAGAACGATGCCCGCTGCGATGACGTGAGTGAAGATGCCTGTTTTCATAGGTGGATATCGGATTCTTGTCGGCCAATGCTATGGCGCGCCGCACCGCATGGCAATAAGAATGCGAATCGCCCCGACACAAATTTCGTGCCCGGCACTTTGTTGCGGTGCCGACGAACTTCGAGCCCGGAATTCCGTGTCTGGCACTTTGTCGCGGAGTGGATTGTTCGCTATACTTGGCCCGTGCTCACTATTGGCCGTCTCGAACTGAAGTCGATTTTAAGCCTCGCGCCCCTTGCGGGTTATACCGGGCTCCCGTTCAGGTTAACCATAAGGGAACTCGGCGGCCTCGGGTTGGCCACCACTGAACTGGTTAATGCGCGTTCGCTCCTCGAACGACAAAGAAAAGCATTCGAACTCATCGAAACGCGACCAGAAGACCGCCCTCTCGCAGTTCAACTGTTCGGCGCTGTTCCCGAGGAAATGCGCGACGCTGCAGCATGGCTCGAGTCGGAAGGTGCTGATGTCATTGACATCAACATGGGCTGTCCCGTGCCAAAAGTGCGTCGGACTGGCGCGGGCATAGCTTTGATGGCAACGCCTGAAAAAGCCGTGCAACTGGCGCACGCAGTGGTGAACGCCGTGCAAATACCGGTGACAGTGAAAATGCGGTTGGGCGTGGACGCCACAAGAATCGTTGCGCCGGACCTTGCAAAGGCCATGGAAGACGCGGGCGTTGCTGCGTTGTGCGTGCATGGACGCACCGGCGCACAAGGTTTCGGTGGCACTGTCAGTCTCGACGGTATCCGGTCCGTGGTGCAAGCAGTCAGGCGAATACCGGTTATTGGAAACGGCGACGTCACAACTCCGGAAGCGGCCATGATAATGATCGAAAAAACCGGCTGTGCCGGTGTGAGCATTGGTCGGGGTGCGTTCCACAATCCGTGGATTTTTGCGCACACGGATCATTACCTGCGCACGGGCGAACTGTTGCCCGAGCCGGCTTTTGATGATCGGGTGCTGTTCATGAAGCAGCATCTGGACAGGATGATCGAGATGTTTGGGGAGGCGCGGGGGTGCATGATGTTTCGAAAGATCGCGCCGCTGTACACACGCCAGTTCGGTCCCGCAACCCTGTTCAGACAGCGCATTGTGCATTTGTCAAAGCGGTCTCAATTCGACGAGATCATCGAGGAATACAAACGTTGGCGGCGTGCTTTCACGGACGAGAAGGGTGATCTGCTCCCACGGTACCGTCCATCGCCTCCGACAGCATCGTTCATGTAAAGGCCGTGGCATCGGAGTGCTTTCGAGGCGAAGCTGCGATTCTGTTTTTTTCCGCTTGGAACCTGCGCGTCCGGCGCTATAGCTTTCCTCCAACATGAAACCGAAAACTGCATCCAAAACAGTCTATCTGATCGCGAACGGCGATCTGCGTCTTTCTGCAAATCAAGAATGCTGGGCTGAACAGGCAAAAATGGAAGCCGCATTGACGGCGGCAGTCCGCGCTGAGGGCTGGAAAGTCGTGCGCGCCCATCCATATGACCCTGTAAAACGGCATGGGTTCATAGATTCACAGAAAATGGGGCTGGAAGTTTTTCGCAAGATCGATCCTTGCACGCCCCTCATTGTGGCCGAGTCAGTCTGGCAATACAGCCAGCAGATATTGCCTGGCCTTTATTCGCACCGCGCGCCAATACTGACAGTTGCCAATTGGAGCGGCACATGGCCGGGGCTGGTCGGTATGCTTAATCTGAACGCTTCGCTCACAAAAATGGGTGTGCCTTACAGCACACTCTGGAGCGAGAAGTTTACCGACAAGCTTTTCCGCAACGGGTTGCGGCAATGGCTGACGCAGGGCATTGTCACACACGATCAAAGCCACGTCAAAGACCTTGCATATCTCAAACTCCCGCCGAACGACGATCAATTCGGGCGTGAGTTCGCACGCAAGTTCAAACGGCAAAAGGCGATAATGGGCATTTTCGACGAGGGATGCATGGGCATGTACAACGCCATTATCCCTGACGAGCTGCTAAATGCCACCGGCGTTTTCAAAGAGCGCCTCAGCCAGTCTGCTCTTTACGCTGCAATGCGCGAAGTGCCGGATGCAGATGCGCGGGCGGTGCTTGACTGGCTCCTCCGCAAGGGCATGAAGTTTGCATGGGGCAAGGACGAGGCAACCGAGCTGACCGAAGCCCAAACCCTCGAACAATGCAAGATGTACATCGCCGCACTGCGAATTGCAGATGAGTTCGGTTGCAGCACGATCGGAATTCAATACCAGCAGGGGCTGAAAGACCTCGTCCCGGCAAGTGACCTTGTCGAAGGTATGTTGAACAATTGCGACAGGCCGCCGGTCAAATGCCCGAACACAGGGCGCGTCTTGTACGCCGGTGAAGCACTCCCGCATTTCAATGAGGTCGATGAATGCGCCGGTTTGGATGGGCTCGTGACGTACTGGCTCTGGCGTGAATTGGGATTTCCGCCTGAGAACACACTGCACGACGTTCGCTGGGGTGACCATTTCCGGGGCGACGGCGTGGATGATTACGTCTGGGTGTTCCTCATTTCCGGCGCGGTTCCGCCTGCGCATTTCATAGGCGGTTGGAAGGGCGCAACGAGCGAACGTCAACCGCCGATGTACTTCCGACTCGGCGGTGGAACACTCAAAGGCGTTTCCAAGCCTGGATACATTGTATGGAGCAGGGTGTTTGTCATGGGCGGCAAACTGCACGCCGATCTTGGCGTGGGTGAAGTGGTTCGTTTGCCCGATGCAGAAATCGAGCGTCGCTGGCGCGAAACAACGCCGCAGTGGCCGATCATGAATGCGGTCCTCAAAGGCGTGTCGAGGGATCAAATGATGGCCAGGCACAAGGCAAACCACATCCAGGTTGTGTATGCGCCAAACGAAAAGCAGGCCCACCGCGCTTGTCGAATCAAGGCCGCTGCGTTGGCGGAGCTTGGCCTCGAGGTGCACCTTTGCGGACAGGTTGATCTGGAATAACGCCGCCCTAATCGGCCCGGAGCGCCAACCAGGTCCGGTTCCAACGCGTTCATTGGCCATGCGGGTTCCCGATCATGATCGGGGGTCCGATTCTTTTTGTCTTTTACTGTTATGTCAGAGAATTTGCGCAAGGATCTCAGAACTTGTGGTCGTTCAAGGCTCTTGTCTTTCAAAGATCCATCGGGCCATCCCAAGTTCTTGCCATCCGAGCGTGACGGAATCGCCACAACCAGCGCAGCGTGACGGGTGGGACTGTAACCAGCACAGTCTTCTTTGGCAGAGCGTTCGGTTGCGGCTGCGTCGCGCTGAGTTGATTTGCGGTTTGCCCGCTCCTGTGCGTATGTACTATCGGATGTTGGATCGGCGACCGGATTGGTGGGCGACTCGACATTCAGCCCGAAGGCACATTTGAACCGTTCAATCGCCGTTTGCATCGAGATTATGAGTGACGTTGTTAATCAATTGCTAATGCTCGCGCACGAGCTTGGGCGCGAAGATCGGCAACTTGCAATTCTGGGCGAGGGCAGCGTTTCTGCCCGGCTCGAGGGGGGTCTGTTTGCCGTTAAGGCCGGTGGAACCGGACTCGGCGCGCTCGAGGCAGGACAGATCAGCATTTGCCGGTCCGACAAAGTGTTGCCTTTGCTGGATAAACGGATGCTCACAGACACGGCAGTTGAATCTGCTTTGCTGGAAGCGCGCGTGGACTCGAACGCGCCGCGTCCCGGCATCGAGGCAGTGTTTCACGCATGGCTTCTTACGGTCGGTGACGTGCGGTTTGTCGGGCACTGCCATCCGCTCGGGGTGTGTCAGGTACTTTGTTCGCCGCGCGCGCGGGATTTTGCCGAGCAGCGCATGTTCCCGGGCGAAATAGTCTTTTGCGGGCCGGCATCCGTCTATGTGCCGTATGCCGACCCGGGTTTGCCGCTTGCATGGCAGATTCGGGAGCGGACTCGTGACTTCATGAATTCGCAGGGGCGTGTGCCTCGTTTGATCCTGCTGCAGAACCACGGCGTGATCGCTCTGGGATCAACTCCTGAAGCGGTGTTGGCTTCCGTGCTGATGGCGGAGAAAGCCGCCAGAATATTTGCCGGCGCTGCAGCAATGGGCGGCCCGAACTTCCTTTTGCCACAGCATGTGGAGAGAATCGCAGGAAGACTGTCAGACCCGTCCGACAAGTCTGATAGGTCTGACAGGTCTGACCCCTTCACTTTCTCATTTTCCTGATCTCGTACAGCCTCTCGGTAAATCCCCCGTTCTGTTCAAAAGCCCTGCACTGACTCTCGAGCTGACGCCTGAGCACGTATGCAGCCTGATTTACCGCGCAGATCATGGCGTTTGCCGCGATTTCCGGCGCGGCCTTCTCCACAAACTCCGCCAACCCGGCCAACCCGTTCAACCGCACAACACCATTTCGCGCCGGGGGAAGATCCTTGAAATGATCCTGTGCAAGCCGTGCCCGCATGGCAAGAGCTTCCCGGGAATCTTTCGGCCAAACCCGGAGCCCGCGCTGCTCAAGGAACGTCTCATAATCACGGCACAATTCATCGGAAAGGCTCGCCCTAGCGATATTGGTGAGCTTGATTTCGCCCTTGCGCGAAGTGGCAGCAATTCCGCTGCCTTCACTGATGTTGCGAACTGCGCTGCGAGCGGCTTGAACCATCTGATCGGTCATTCTGCGATCATTTGGGTAAAACCGCCTACAAAAGGCGATTGTGGCTTCGTAAACAGCCAGGGCTACTTTGTAACTTCGCAGTTTTCGGTAACCCCCATGAGGCAGAAGAGCTGCAGGTCTGTCTTGATGGCTTCCCGGTGAAACTTGCTGTTGGTCCGAGCTGTCCAACCGGTCCGACTTGTCTGACTTGTCTGACATTCTAACCTCCTTTTCTTTCAGTGCCTTACTAATACCCCAACAATCCCCATTTCACAACCACGAGGTTCCAGTTGCATAGGGCATGGGCAAGTCTTACTCTCACTCCAACCTTGGCATGAACCTGAACTCTCACACGGTAAACGGACCCTTGATGGCTCGCCACATGCGCGCTACATCGCACAACACCAAAGTCCATTTCGCACGCCTGCTATGCTCGTTTGCAGGACTTTTTATCGGGCTGACAACCCTGTTTTCCCAACAGTCACCGGGTAAAGTCACGCTCAGCGCCGAGCAGTTCAGGTTCGATCTGGAACCCGGCAGCGGCAAATGGGAACTCACCGACCTGAAAACCTCCGTCACATGGCGGTCGAACCCTTCACAGCCGCGGTTCGGCGAAATCACGATCGAAAGAGCCGGGAAACGCGATACTGTGCCGCTGGACAAGTGCCAAGCCGAAAGCAGCCAGCGCTCGCTCATGTTGACGTTCAGCCCCGTCGCAAATGACACCCAAGCCAGAGTGCATGTCCAACTCCGCGCTGCGGCGCCGGACACGCTCGAGGTATCTTACGACGCGACGCCGGGTTTGACCGTGCACTCTATCCGGCTTCTTGACAGGGCAATGTGGATCACCGATGGCGATCGCGGTTACGTCGTGGTACCCGTCCGAGAGGGTTTGTTGATCCCATCCAACAGCCGCGTCGAATTCACACGTTCGTTCGACACTTACGCCTATGAGGGATGCCACATGGCAATGCTCGGCCTTGTCAAAAGCGGTTCAGCCGCTTTGCTGACATGGAACGACCCGTACGTTCTTGCCGAAGTGCGAAGTGTTACCAAAACGGGTACTCCTGACGGCAACGCTCAAAGCCTCATGGTTTCCATGGTGCTGAGCAAAACCGCAAGGGCTTTCAGCATCAGACTGCTCGGCCATGGCGATTACGTTGCCATCGCGAATGCATATCGAGACGTCGCTGCAAAACGTGGCTGGCTCGTGCCATGGGAAAAGAAACTCGCCGACCACCCCGAAAGAGCCAAGCTGTTCGGCGCAATCAATTACAAACTCTGGAGCGCCCTGGACAGGCAGATGAATGAAGACAGCACGCGAGAACAACGCGTGCGCGTGAACTGGACATTCGACGAGGCCGCCGCAATCGCTGAACACCTGTACCGCGATCTCGATCTCAAGCGTGTTCTTTTCCTGATGGGCGGCTGGATTCACCGCGGCTACGATAATCAGCATCCCGATATTCTCCCCGCCGCACCCGAATGCGGCGGAGACCAAGGGTTGACCGATTGCGCGCGCCGCGTCATGAAACTCGGATACGTCTTCGGCTTGCACGATAATTACCAGGACATCTACCGCGATTCGCCTTCATGGGATGAATCGCTCATAATGAAAGCTCCGGACGGCAGTCTTGTTAAGGGCGGACACTGGGCCGGCGGACGCGCTTACCTCACCTGTTCGCAAAAAGCGCTCGAGCTCGCGCAACGCCCGCAAAACCTTCCAGCTGTACAAAAGCTCACTCGGGCGAACGCCTACTTCATCGATACAACTTACGCGGCAGGGCTGCAGGAGTGCTTTGATCCGAAACATCCGCTCACGCGGCAGGACGACATGAAATGGAAACAGGCGCTTTCGGATTATGCGAGAAGTCTGTTCGGGATTTTCGGCAGCGAATGTGGACGTGAATGGGCGCTGCCTCACAGCGATTTCTTCGAGGGTCTTACCGGCGTCAGCGGACACGCGTATCACGACGCGAACCTTGTTCAAAGCGTTGGCGGTTCTGTGGTGCCGCTTTTCGAGCTGGTCTATCGCGACTGCATCGCAATGTACGGCAAGTACGGCTACGATCCCGCCAGTTCAGCCGAGTACGTCCTCCAACACCTGATATTTGGCCGGCCTCTGCATTATCACAACATCCCCGCTCACCTTTACTGGAAGGAGAGTGTTTCCGACACAACGTTGGCGGTGCGGCCCCTTGCCCCCGAGGTGGACGTGACAGGTCCACGCGAGCTCGAGATAAGCTATCAATGGCAAATCGAAAAACCGCCCGGCGATGACTGGCATGTGTTCGTCCATTTCACCGATTACCGGGGAACAAATGTCTTCCAAAACGATCATGTCCCGCGCACACCCACGTCCAAATGGACGACGGGCAGAATGGAATCCGGGGCGTTCACGCTTCATTTGCCGGAAAAACTCAAAGCCAGCGTCGATGTGCGGGTTGGATGGTGGCAGCCCAACTCCGGCAAGCGCGCCCTGTTGCGCGGCGTCCACGACGGTTCCCGCCGGTACATTGTCGGTCGTTTGGATATCACCGACGCCGGCATGCGATGGTTCCCAGTGGACGAAACCAAACAGGCCGCGCGTCCTGATCCCGCATTGTTTGTCCGCGCCGACAACGGATGGGCAGACGGATTGCATCCGCTGGATAGATTCGTCAAAAACACATACGAAATCCTGTCACCATTACACGAACTGACCGCCACAGTTTCCATGACCAGGCACGAATTCCTCACGCCGGATCGACTCGTCCAGCGCAGCAATTTCGGTAGCGGCGAAAACACGCTTTCCGTCACGGCCAATTTCGGGCCGAATCCGATCGCGCTCGAAAGCCCCACAGGCGGCGATGTTTTGTTGCCCCCTTATGGTTTCGTGGTTGAATCGCCAATGTTTGTGGCATTTTGTGCGCTGACATGGAACGGGTTGAGTTACTCGGACCCGTCGCTGTTTGCTTTGCGGAGCCTTGACGGCCGCCCACTCGAAAAATCCGAACAAATCCGAGTGTTTCACGGTTTTGGGGATACACGAGTGAAGCTCGGGAACCGGGTTTGCACGGTCGTCAGAGAAGAAATTGTTCGACCCGCGAGCTCGCGATGAACACAAACGATCAAAATCAAGTCTCATATTGGAAGAATTGTCATATGAAAACTGTTCGAAAACATCGACCGATCCCGGCCAGTGCCCGGCACTTCGTTGTTGGTCTCGCAACTGTCGGGCTGCTGATGTCTCTGGCGTTTTGCCAACCGTTGTGGAAGTCGCAGGCGGCGGACAAGGAAAACTCGCCCTTGAGATTGTTGGTCATCACGGGAGGCCACGACTACGAAACCAACCTGTTTTATCGCATGTTCGACGAGTTCAGCGGAATGACTTATCAAACAGCGTCCCACCCGAAAGCACACGATTGGTTGAAATCCGAGAAGGCTGCACAATACGATGTTATTGTGCTGTATGACATGTGGCAGGAAATAACCGACACTGCAAAGAATGATTTCATCAACAGGCTCAACCAAGGCAAGGGATTGGTTGTGCTCCATCACGCTCTTGCCAGTTACCAGGCATGGCCGGAATACGAAAAAATCATCGGCGGCAAGTACAACCTTCAGAAAACTGTTGTCGGTGGAATAGAAAAGCCCATGTCAACGTACCTCCACGACGTGACGTTCAAGGTCCGGGTCCTTGACAAAACTCATCCCGTGACACGCGGCGTGTCAGACTTCGAGATTCACGACGAAACGTACAATCTGTTCGACGTTTCTCCGGATGTTGTCCGGTTGCTCGGCACCGATGCGCCCACCAGCGGCAAAATAATCGGGTGGGCAAAGAGCTACCAGGGCGCCAAGGTCGTTTATTTGCAGCTTGGACATGATCATCTCGCATGGGAAAACCCGGCTTTCAAGAAACTGTTAAGCCAGGCCATCCGCTGGACCGCAGGACGTGAATAGTGCGAAACCAGGAATAATTGGGACGCCTGTTTGTTTCAGACCGACAGCTTCGGCCACGTGATACCCAACATGTACCTGAGAGTCATAGCTTGCGAGGTTCTGTTCAGGGAAATCTGTTATCTGGCAGCTTCGTCGCGGCATACGATAGACCTGGATTTTCTCACCCAAGGTTTGCATGACACTCCTGCTGCAGGCCGGCTCGAAATCCAGCGACGGCTGGATGCCTTGCCCGCGGGCAAGTACGACGCAGTACTGTTGGGTTATGGATTATGCAGCAAGATTCTGGCTGGTTTGCGGGCCGCCAACACGAAGCTCGTCGTGCCCCGCGCGCACGATTGCATCACTCTTTTTCTGGGGTCTCGAGAACGTTACCAGAAGCACTTCAACAATCGACCCGGCACATACTATTTCACGTCCGGATGGTTGGAATGCCGCCGGCGCCGGAGCGATATTGCGCGCAGCGGATACGCGGGCTTCTTGCCTGCACCTTCAACCCCTGCACATGACCGGTTGTACGCCGAGTGGGTTGAGAAATACGGCGCAGACCAGGCCGAGTACCTTTCCAAAACAATGGCACAGTGGGCGCAGAACTACACCCACGGCGTGCTAATCGACTTTGATTTCACTCGCCATCTTGATCTGCGAAAAGAGGTTCAGGCCATTTGCGCCGAACGGGGTTGGGAATATGAGGAAACCGATGGTGACCTCGACCTGATCAAGCGCTGGCTGAACGGCGATTGGCCGGAATCGGAGTTCCTGATCGTCCCTCCCGGGCGGGTCATCACTCCGGCCTTCGATGAGAGCGTTATTGGTCTGGAACCTTGAGCGTGGGTTGTGTGGGGCGTGCACGCACGGCAGCAACACGTTGACAACGAAAATGTTTGGCGTGAGATTCAAGATTCCGGCACGCAACCTCTGAACCGAATCGTCTTTGCGAACCGCGTGTTGCCACTTTTCAAGGGCCATGCGGTGACGTAACTTCTGCGCACGTATTGTCGAATGCCGACTGTGTTCATCAAGACCTACGGTTGCCAGATGAACGAGCGCGATTCCGAGGCTGTCGCTGCTCTGTTCATCGCCCATGGCTTTTCTCTTGCCGAGTCGGAAGCGTCGGCTGACGTTGTTTTGCTCAACACCTGCAGTGTGCGCGATACCGCGGAACAAAAAGCGCTGGGTAAAATGCGGCAACTCATCATGTCCCGCACTCACGCAAACCGGCGTCAAGTGCTCGGTTTTCTCGGATGCATGGCGCAGTCTAGGGGTGAAGAGCTGCTCGGTCGTATTCCCGGAGTGAACCTTGTTTTGGGCACTCAGAAGCTGTATCGCGCGCCTGAATACGTCCGGCGGCTGATTGACGCACCCGAACAGTCAATTTGCGATGTTGAACCAGACGTCGATGGAGATCGGTTGTTGTGCGAGCATTTGACGTCCCCGGACGGACAAGCTCCGGCTGTGACGGCCTTTGTCACGATAATGCAGGGATGCAACAGGCGCTGCGCGTTTTGCATCGTGCCATCCACACGCGGTCGTGAACGAAGCCGACCGATGGCGGAAATTCTTGCCGAGTGTCGAACGCTCGCCGAACGCGGCGTTCGGGAGGTGACGTTGCTGGGGCAGATCGTGAACAATTACGGGCGAACAAACCGCGAGCCGGGTGCAACCGTGTCGCCTTTCGTGCGGCTGCTTGAAGAAATCAATGCGCTGGATGGTATCGAGCGAATCAGGTTTACCTCGCCGCACCCGGCCGGGTTCAGTGATGACCTCATAGAAGCGTTTGGACGTCTGTCGAAGCTTTGTGAACATGTTCACCTTCCACTGCAAAGCGGGAGCAATCATGTGTTGCGGCAGATGCGCCGTGGTTACACCCGGGAACAGTACATGGATTTGGTCGCCAAACTCCGGCATGTTCAGCCTGAAATCGGCATCAGCACAGATTTGATCGTGGGTTTCCCCGGCGAGACCGAGGCGGATTTTGAAGAAACCCTGCAAATGGTCGAAGAGGTCCGGTTTGACAGTGCATTTGTTTTCAAGTACTCGCCGCGACGGGGCACGGCTGCGGAAAACCGGACCGACCTTGTTCCCGGACCGGGGATTGCGGAGCGGCACGCGCGTCTGTTGGCCGCAGTGAACAAAGTGGCCGAGTGCCGGTTTTGCCGCATGATCGGCAAAACCGTCGAAGTGCTGGTCGAAGGACCGAGCAGGCGGAACCCGGCACGCCTTGAAGGACGCACGAGATGCAACAAGATTGTTGTGTTTTCAGCCGGGCCGGGGCATGTTGGGCGGCTCTTGAACGTAAATATCACGCGCGCATCTGCCGTGACACTGTACGGAGATGCCGTCGTCACGGATCGTCAAACAGCATGAAGTTGTGGGTGCTATCGTTGTTGTTGGGGTTGGGGATTGCCTTGCCCCAGGTTTATGGATTGCTCAAACCGGGCAAGTTTGGCGAAATGCTACGAAAATTCCCGAGGTCTGAGTTCTGGGGGTTCATTCTGATGCCGCTGGGGACACTCTGGTTCCTCTACAATTTGAAGACCGACGACATTGCGGACTTTGCAGCGTTCAAGCCGATTTTGTTCATTGGTTTTGCGGTGATAGGTTTTGGCTCGTGCGTGTTTGTTCGGGATTTCCTTGCTGTTCGCGGCCTTGCCGTTGTCATGCTTCTGCTGGCGAAAGTCGTTCTGGACACGGCCCGCTGGGTTGACACCGAATGGCGTCTGGTGCTGGTTGTGTGGGCCTACGCGTGGATTTGTGCTGCTCTTGTGTTTACCGTGTCGCCGTGGCGGATGCGTGATCTCATAGTTTTCGCAACTGCGAACGAAAAGCGCGTCCGTCTCGGCAGTGCGGCAAGATTGGCCTTTGGCGTGTTGGTAATCCTGTTGGCGCTCACTGCGTATCGGCACGCTGAACTTCAGGCAGCCGGCCAATAGCGGCCCATGAGCGTTGATTTGGGCTGTTGTCTCATTGCGCTTTCGGCGGGCAAGGGGTCGCCATGGCAAGGATGTGGGACTGACACGCTAGCGTCTTGTTGCGCAATCGGCGGCTGCGGCGAAATGAATCGTTGAAGCGCAAGAGCGACGAGCCATTCGCTCAGTTCCTCACGTCAACAGTGTAGCGGTAGCAATCAGCCGTGTACGGGCTGTCAGGCCACTCCCCGTACAAAGTCAGGTACAGTTCAAGGTCGTGGCTTATCCGGTCTTCGAGCAACGAAAAGTTGGACAATTGCAGTGCTGTCGGCTGGTCCGGTTTGCGGTCATCAATCACCGTAACAGTGTCTTTCTTGAGAGCAACTTTCTCCTCGTCCACTTCTGCAATTACCAGGGGATATCGCGGGGAATTTCCATCGGGCGGTGTGCGGCTGATGTTGCCGATCCAGTAAAGCTTCTTGGTCACGCTGTGCCGGATCATTCGATGATAGGAAGACGGGGAGTAAAAGCCTGTTCCGTCATCGTACTGCCACTCTTGAGGTGCGCTGAGTGTGATTCCGCCGTCATTCGAGACACTGAAAAACTTGCGCCCCGGAATCTTGGCGCGCGTGCCATCCCATCCTGTGGTTGAACCGCGCCAGACCACGAGAACACGCCCGTCCTTCAACTCGGCCACTTCAGGTTCCATCAGACCTCGTGCGGAAGAGTCGGGAGAAATCTCGACCCGTTTGCCCGGCCGCCAATTGTAGCGGCCGGTGGCTGCATCCCATCGTCCGACAAAACATAACGATCCCATTTTCCATGGGCGCAAATGGTTTCGGTTGTCGCCCTCGGCGTTTGCATGCGCCACGCAATGGACAAGGGTGCCGTTCGAATGACGCAGAATGTTGTTCCCGAAGTACGCCTGGTTTGGCCGAAGAAAAGCCTCGTCCCACGGGTTTTTGGGATCAAAGTCCGGCCCCGGCTCGTACTTGAGCTGAACCGGCTCGCTCCAGGTTTGTCCGTGATCGCGCGAAACCCGCGTATAAGTGAAGCAGTTGTAAATCCCGTTGACCTTTATTTGCCGCAGCCAAACGCCAACCAACAGGCCCGAAGCCGGGTCGAAGACCTCTGCGCCTCCGCCCTCCCACACTTCTTTGCCATCGTAATAAACGTCTGTGGATGCCAACGGACGGCTCGGTGCCCATGTCTTTCCGTTGTCCATGGAAAGCCTCGTGAATCTCTCGCTGTGAACATCATCGCGGAACTCGACGCCGTGTGTTTCGAGACGTTCAAGCCCCGGGCCGACGTATCGGACACTGACGAGCGCTGCTGCGCCCGGGCGCGGGTGTGGCTTGTACAATTCCTTCTTGCAAAACGCGATTGGCACGTTGACGTCCCAAGGAACCGCGGCATGGGTTGACGTCCCAAGCGCGCGCCGAATCGCCCCGAGCAGTTTCGCATCTGCCCCGGGAGCCACCCAACACCAGTCGCGCAGGTTGCCGTCGCCTTCGGTCCAATGTCGGGCAGTGGGGATGTAGCCCGGGGCGCCGTCGCCATACGCAGCAACGAGAACATGGCTGTCTGACCGCATTTGTTGTGCTGCGAGTTGAAACTCGACGTACGACTCACCGGGTAGAAGGAGCAGTTTGACAGCCCCCAAATCAAGGCATGGGACCTCGATGTCCGGGCGCCGTTCAAGGCGCCGTCTCCAGCTTAGCCCCATTGCCGCAAGGCATTGTTTGAACGGGTCCGTTTCCGGCGTCAGCTTTCCCTCGAGCTCACCGATGCTGAAACCAACATCTGTTCGAGGCTCGAATCGTACCGGGGCAGTTCTGAACTCGACGTTTTCAAGAGGGAAACGCCTCGTTCCCTGCCACGCTTTCACCATCGCCTGATAAAGTCTGTCGGCCAATACAGGCCGGTTTTCGCGGTTTCCGGCGTTGTATTTGCCGGCTGTGATATTGCCGCCGCAACCGGTGAAATAGATTTGCGCAGTCCCGGGTGTGTCGGTTTGGCGTCGTCTGCGCGCAATACCAGGAAAATCGGCAGAGACCTCGCCTTCGCCGTAGTAGCTCATGGGATGCGTTGCGTAGCCGCTCAGAGCGAGCAGAGGAACGTCGTTGTTCCAGAAACTGACCGTCTTCAGCCATGGATCGACAAGCCCTTCAGGCGCTTCGCGCGCGTAAATGTCCGTGGTACGGCTGGCGCGGTCAAAGCGAACCGAGCCGTCAGGAGCGATGTACCGGCGGTTGGACGCCACGCACTCGACCTGGGCCTGACCGAAGCCGAAATGGGTCACGGGCTGTGCCTTCCGCAGAGCGTCGCGCAACGCGTCAGCCACACGCTTGACAGCGACCTCATGAAACTCCGGATCGCAAACGGTTCCTTTTAATCCGCGGTCGCGGAGCAATCGCTCGGCTTCGAGATCTGCAACTGGCGCGTCATGTTGGTGGACCGTGGCCACCATCACTCGTTCCGGCGCGGTGGCAGCGGCTTCAGCCAATGCTTCCTGCCACCGCCGGTATGCCTCGTTCCGGATTTCACACCAATCAACAGACACGAACACCATCGGGCGTCCCGGGCCGAGCAGCACGAACCCGTGCGCTTCGAGCGAGTCTGCGATTCTTTTTGACAGCCACGCGCCACCCATCATCCCATGCCCGATCGGCACAGTCACATCAGCGGAGAACGTGGCAAGGCGAAATGAATTTGTCGGCGTACTCTCCGCGGCTGTTGCTCCTGCGATAATGGCGAACATTACCCTCAGCGCGGCGCAGCCGCGAACAAATGCGCGAGCCGTAAAAACTGTGCTGGTTGCATGAATACCGCTTTGTCGCGCCGCGCTGAAAGGGGCGACTTCGTCGCCTTGGAGGGAGATGTGAGTGGGATCAGCAGACGAACAGTTCGAAGGCAAAAGTTTCGAACCACACGCTGATCTGCGATTCCCGCACAGATTATCCGATATTATACTCCAAAGGCTGCGCTGTGATGACCGCATTGCTCGCTGCCAGAGAAGCAGATACTGACAAACTGAGCAAACTCGCAGTCTGAAAGTCTTCGCAAACATGATCGATTCCTCAATATAACTATGCAATCCTTTCACAACTGACAGTGCCACCTGCCAGGCCATCTAGCCGGGCATTGACGCGACGGCACTCGATGGCTAATTCCCCGACCGGTCGCACACGCTCGCGATTATCTCGAGAGCAACTGTGATGTCTCCCTCGGACACGTTCAGGTTGGTCACAGCGCGAATCGTGTCCGGTCCGGTGGCGAGCATCCGCACGCCAAGCGCATCAAGCTTGCGGACGAAATCGGTCGCGGAGCCGGTGGTGACCCGGAATAGAATAATATTCGTTTCGACCCACTCGACATCGATCGCGATGCCGGGCAACCGGGACAATCCTTGTGCGAGGCGCTTGGCGTTGGCATGGTCTTCGGCCAATCGCGACCTGTGATTGTTCAGGGCATAAAGTGCGCCTGCGGCAATGATGCCCGCCTGCCGCATGCCGCCTCCGAATTGTTTTCTGAACCGCCGGGCGCGGGCTATGAACTCTTTGCTTCCCACCAGTGCAGATCCGACGGGCGCGCCAAGGCCTTTCGAAAAACACACGCTAACAGAATCGAACGGCGCAGCAAAATCGCGTTCTGGCACGCCGGTTGCCACTGCCGCGTTCCAAAGCCTTGCGCCGTCCATGTGAAGGCGCAGACCGCGTCGCTTTGCCACTGCCGCCACATCGGCAATCTGATCCGGTCGCCACACGCTGCCACCGCCGCGATTGTGGGTGTTTTCAATGCACACCAGTCGCGTCGGTGCAAAGTGGTGATCAGGAGGACGCAATACAGCTTCCAAATCTGCCCCGGAGAAAATGCCGCGCCGGCCGGTCACGCATCTGCACATCACGCCCGAGAGTGCCGCGGGACCTCCAGCCTCGTAGTAGTAGATGTGCGCCGAAGATTCCACCACAATCTCATCGCCGTGTTCAGTGTGTGTTCGAACTGCGATCTGATTTGCCATTGTGCCCGAAGGAACGAAAAGAGCCGCTTCCTTCCCGAGAACAGCCGCGGTTTGTGCTTCCAGTTCGTTCACAGTCGGGTCCTCGCCGAAAACGTCGTCGCCGACCGCGGCTTCAGCCATTGCCTTTCGCATCGGGGGCGTGGGCAGGGTTACAGTGTCACTACGCAAATCGATTTGTTTGCCGCTCGTTGTGGAAGATGCGCTCATTGCGCTTCACAGTGAACCCGGTGGGGTGGTAATGCAACCGCCAAAAATGAGTGCAACCGGGCAGAAGTGTGCTAGAAAAGAACCGACGTTTTGTGCAGTGCCTGAGAATGTGGCGTAATACGGCTCACGGAACATGAGCAGACATCCGGGGTTTGGAACTCACAGTGATCCGACTTTTCGTTCCGAACCTCGCCCAACGGGCGAGGTGGTGCGACGGGTCGCCGTCTATTTACGTCCGTACAGATGGTTCGTGGTCGCCACCGTAAGCTGCGCGGTGTTGTCTCTGCTGTTCGGCCTTGTTTATCCAAAGCTCACAAGATTTTTGATCGACGAAGTGATTGCGCGGCAGAGGCACGAGGCGCTCGCGCCAGCGGCTCTTGCCCTGTTGGGAGCATTTTTCCTCAGGGAGGTGTTCAACAGCCTGCGCATCCGGGTCAACAACCGTCTCGAGCAGAACGTGATTTTCGACATGCGGCGCGACGTGTACGCGCGGATGCAGAGATTACCCCTCGCGTGGTTTGATCCGCGCGCTTCAGGGGATTTGATGACCCGCGTCATCGAGGACGTCAACAACGTCGAGCGACTTCTGATTGACGGCACTGAACAGGGCACCGTTGCGGTCCTGAGCATCATTGGTGCGCTTGTGTTCATGTTCAGTTACAGTCCGGCTCTGGCGATGGTTGCCTTGATTCCGATGCCGTTCCTTGTTTCGGGCGCGCTCTGGTACACGCTTACTGCTCATCGCAGGTATCGCAGACAGCGTGAGGCTGCCAGTGCCATGAACGCCCTGCTCATGGACAACCTGCAGGGAATCCGACAGATAAAGTCTTTCGGTCGCGAAGCGTACGAGGACGAGCGGTTTGCAGAACGCGCTGATGATCTGCGACGCGGCACTTTGGTTGTGATGCGTGCATGGGCATGGTACGCACCGGCAATGCAGTTTCTCGGCGCGATGGGCATCTGCCTTGTGCTCTGGTTCGGCGGGCGGCTGGTGTTGGATGGCAAACTGGATGTCGGCGAGCTGGTGGCTTTCATGCTGTACGCGGGCATGTTTTTTTACGAACCGATCGGCAGATTGCACGGGCTGAACCAAATGCTCCAATCGGCTCGTGCTGCTGCGGCGCGTGTGTTTGACATCATGGACGCCCCAGACGAGCAGAACACGCATCAGGTCGCAGCGGCCAATGTCCGGCCCAATTTGCGCAAGCAAAGTCCACCGCCGCCCGACTGGCGAGCGCGGGGCGAAGTCGAGTACCATGGCGTCGGGTTCGATTACGGTCCCGGGAAAGTCGCACTTCAGGACATCAATCTGCACGCGAAACCGGGGGAAATGATTGCGCTTGTTGGTCCAACAGGCGCGGGGAAGTCAACGTTGGCGAGCCTTTTGCCGGCGTTTTACGAGGTGACAGAAGGCGCCATTTTGATCGACGGATACGACATTCGGGAAATTCCACTGCCGGTGCTTCGGGCTCAGATATCTTTGGTGAGCCAGGAAGCTTTTTTGTTCAACGGGACACTGCGCGAAAACATAGCTTTTGGGCGGCTCGATGCCGCCGAGGAAGAGATCATTGCGGCGGCGCGCGCGGCGAATTGTCACGATTTCATAGAACGTCTTCCCGAGGGTTACAATTCACGCGTGGGCGAACGCGGTGTGAAGCTGAGCGTTGGCGAAAAACAGCGCGTGAGCATCGCCCGGGCGCTGTTGAAGAACGCGCCGATACTGATCCTTGACGAGGCGACGGCCAGCGTTGATACAGCGACCGAACAACTCATCCAACAGGCGCTCGAGAGGCTGTTGGCCGGGCGGACAAGCCTGGTAATAGCACACCGGTTGAGCACGATTGTTCGTGCGGATCAGATTCTGGTAATGCTCCATGGAAGGATTGTGGAGCGGGGAACACATCAGGAACTTCTGGCTTTGGGCGGGCTTTACGCGAAGCTGGCGCGCATTCAGAACACCATGCTCATCGAGGAGGGTTTCGAGCAGATGGCAATCAAGTAAATCACCCTGTTTCTCCGGCGTTGGCAGCGGAGAGGTCTGGGCGCAATTATCCTTCGCGCGGCAAAAGCTTCATTCAGGCACGACGGGTTCGGCGGCGCAAGCTGATCACGGCGACACCGGCCAAGCCTGCCAGAACCGTGCCGGTAGCAGAGGGTTCAGGGATTGCCTGCACGAGCACGTTGTCAATCCGCTGCACACCTCGGTCGCCATTGCCCGCAATGTACGCATAAGCATTGTGACTCGAGTTGAGATTGTTTCCGAACGACGGATTCCAGGTGTATGCGCCGGTCTGATTTATCAGCGCATTGCCGCCGGTCTGACCGTCTGTGCCCCAGTCCCGCAGGACGAAATTGGCCAATGTCCAAGTTGAGTTTTCCGGGGTAGCACTGTCATAGTTGAACGTCAAATCGAACGACATCTGGTACCAGTTGGCCACGGTGAGGTTGGCCGACGGCGTGTCGAAATACGACGACGGGATGTCGGTGGCAGTGCCAAAACTTTGGAACTGACCGCCACTGCTCACTCTGACATTGTTGTCGGTGTTGATTCGCCTCAGGCCAACCAAAACGCGATCGTCGTTCCCCTGGTTGTACGGCGAACGGCTATCCGTCGCGTTGCTCAGTGCCCACCCCATGCCGACGAAACCACCGAGCAGTGTTCCCGCAGGATCGAATCGGAAGTACAGGCTGAAATTGGCGGTCGGATAGGTTGTGCTCGCAACATCTGTCGTGTTGCGTGCACGCATGGCAACGTCGTTTGCGTGAAAGAGCATGGCGGAGTTTCCCACGCCGCCCGTGCTCCGGACCTGGATGTTGTTCCGAAGGCCGGTCGCGTTTCCAAGTTCAGGGTCTGTGCCCAGCGCCTGACCGTTCGTTCCATCGTAATTGCCCGGCGCCGATCCGCTGAAGTCGTTGTACGCGAAAACCGCGGCCGAAACCCTCAACCCGGTGTTCACGCACAGCGCCAACACACCCATAAGAACATCCGGAACAAAAATTCGTTGTTTCAAATTAGGTCTCTTTTTCTTGGTTTCATTCATTTTCTGCCACCTGCGCCAATTAGCATCCAGCGCGTCGCAGCCGCAACTGAATGCACGAGGGGGAATTACTTGGGGCGGCTCGAGAACAAAACCGCGCTTCGACACCCCTGCAGATGCCGGGCGAAGGATTGCAGTGGATTACTCCGGTTCAAGACTGCAGCAACCCGGTCACGGATGTCTGTATGTGATGCGTGCCTTGTTCAGATCGTACGGCGACATTTCGAGACTGACCTTGTCGCCAACACTGATCCTGATGAAGTTTTTGCGCATTTTTCCGGAGATATGCGCAAGCACCTCTCGGTTGCCAGGCACGGCCACCCGGAACATTGTCCCGGGCAATACCTGGGTTACTGTTCCAACCAGTTCAATCGGTTCTTCTTTCGCCACGTTTACAAAAAGTTCAACCCGGTCGTGCGGTATCCGCACCTCGCGGTTCCCGACCGAATCCACACACAAAATGTTACAACTGCCGGTTATCAAATAATACAACTGGTTCCGACAATCAAGACCGATTTAGGCTTATTCCACGCTGCGTTGATTTAATGAACTGAACCAGATGCTGAACTTCCGGCAGCATGGGGACTTCGGCCTGAATCTGGGCAAGGATGGCCGGGATGGTTAATCCTTCCGACAGCAGGATGCGGCAGGCCTTTTTCAAAGCGAGCCTTGATTCGGGTGGAACGGAGTTTCTTTCAAGGCCAACCTTGTTTACGGCTCGGACTCGAGCGGGGTTTCCGTCGGCCATCATGTAAGGTGGCACGTCTTGGACGACTTTTGAACAACCGCCGATTATTGACATTCGACCGACCCGACAGAACTGGTGCACGGCGGCGAGCCCGCCAATCACAGCGTGGTCTTCGACCTCCACGTGACCGGCAAGGGTCGCCACATTCGACATCACGATGTGATCGCCCAGAACCACGTTGTGCGCGATGTGACAGTACGCGAGTATGTTGTTGTGAGCCCCGACAACGGTGGTTTCTCCGTCGCCAGTTGCACTGTGAATTGTTACGTATTCGCGAATAACATTGTGTGAGCCTATCCGGGTTCGTGTGATTCCGCCTTTCCATTTCATGTCCTGGGTTTTCAGCCCGAGACACGCGAACGGGAACACCTCGTTGTCGCTGCCGAGCTCGGTGTGGCCGTCGATGACAACGTGCGAGTGCAACCGGCAGCGCGGCCCGAGAACGACGTTTGGACCAATTACGCAATAAGGACCAATCTCGCAGTCAGAACCGATTTGCGCGGTTGGGGCTACGATTGCTGTGGGATGAATCATGAGTGAACTCCGTTACCAATCACGCGCACCGGTGGCAATCTCAACTTATGTGAAACACCGACGACACTGTTTTCGATCCAACGCGCTCGATTTTCCGCCATGCGCTTTTGTCATTTAGAGTGACCCAGCGGCGTTCCTCCTTTCGGTAATGCCAGTCGCGGTCAGATTGATAGAATATCTGCACTCCCTGCCCTTCGATGATGTTGTAAATCTGGCTGTCGTGATTGTTAAACGCATCGTAGTCGGTCACAGCTCGCTGGCCCATTTCCGAATACAGTTGATTCAATTCGAGAAGTTGATCGTTGAGGTGCGGGTCCAGCGGTTTTGCTTTGAGTCCTATTCGCTGCGCTTCACGGAGAGTGATTGGATATGTGTGGGACGGGTAATGCGAATTGAGGGACTGGCTGATTGCCGCGGCCTTTTTCTTGTCCTTCAAATGGTAGGACAATATCTCCATGCAAAGTTTTACGGACAGAGAGCTTACCCGGTGCACAGCGCCGATTACCAGGGGGTGGATGTACGGGAACACTGCCTGATACGGATTAATGGTGTCCTTGCCGACCTCTTTTTGCCAGAGCCGGATTACGCGCATGAGCTCGTCCTGGCTCACGCTGACCCGCTCATTGTCGCGATCAAGTGGAGAAAGTGCATGCGCGAGCGAAGTGTCCACGGCCGACAGATGCGCCAGCGGCCCCATTTGTATCTCGTCGGCGCCAAGCGCAAGCATTGTTGCTGCGGACTGGCACTCCAGGGGAACCACCGCTACAAGCCGTCGCGTGAACTGCCGCAGAAGATTCACCATCATCAGCGACGCCTGCCCGGAGCCGCCGTCTGACTTGATGAACAAAGTGATCCTGTCCTGCGGACCGATTTTTCGCAGAACGCCATAGATGCCAACAACGTCGTTCTCGCAGACAGAACCGTTGTTTGAATTCCAGTAGCTCATGAAACATGAGCCAAGATGTTTCTGGATTTGCGAGATGATGACCTGGGTTTTGTGAAACAGGACCGGCGGTCGCTTTATCTTCACCTCGCGCCGTTTTGCAGATGTACCAACGTTTTCCATCGAAAACCTTCCTGTAACTCGAGACCAGCTCAGGCGTCCAAAAGCATGAACGTCACTTCGCCCTCGCTCACAATCTGGCCGTCAACGTAACACTTGCCCTGAGCACGTCCGATCTTTCCGCGGGATCGCGTCAGCTCGACCTCGATTACCAGCACATCGCCGGGCCTGACCGGCGAGCGCCACTTGACGGAATCGGCGGACATGAAATAGGCGAGTTTACCGGCGTTTTCTGGTTGCTTGAGCATCAATATGCCGGCCACCTGTGCGATGGCTTCAAGCTGCAAGACACCCGGCATGACCGGGTGGGTGGGGAAATGTCCCTGAAAATAAACTTCATTTGCAGTGACGTTTTTTATGGCTGTGATCTTGTTGCCCTCGATGCGTGTGACCTTGTCAACCATCAGGAAAGGATACCGGTGCGGCAAAACGGTCATCACCTGATCAATATCCAGAACAGCGCCATCAACCACCGGTGTACCGTCGGGTCTTGGTTTCTTTGGCGGGGTGAAGGTGATGGCGGGAGGTTGCAGTTCGACGGCTTGGGATTTTAACAGGCGGACAAACTCGCAATTTGTTGTGTGGCTCGGGCGAATGGCAACTATGTGTCCTTGCACCGGTCGGCCCAACAGGGTCATGTCCCCAACCAAATCGAGAATCTTGTGCCGAACGAACTCGTCTTGGAACCGCAACGGTTCAGTTGTCAGGATCGCGTCATCTCTGATAACGACAGCGTTTTCGAGGCTGCCGCCTTTTATGAGGCCTTTTCGGATGAGGACCTCGATCTCGTCAAAAAAACAGAACGTTCGGGCTGGAGCGACCTCGCGGTCCCATGTTTCAGGGTCGATCTCGATCGATGCGAACTGGGTGAACCGTCCCTGCTTGTCGGCGCTTGTGCACGAGATGCGAAGCCGGTCGTGCGGAAAAGCGGAGATGAAGGATTCACCGGCTTGCATTTCGATCGGACGTTGGATTACCACCGGTTCACGTCGCTCGTTTTGGGGTGCGAGTCCAATGGACTGGATCATTCGGGTGAACTCTCGGGCACTGCCATCGCCTATGGGCGGTTCGGCGGCGTCCAATTCGACGATCACATTGTCCACGCCAAGGCCCGTGAACGCAGCCAGTACATGTTCGACGGTGTGGATTCGGATGTTGCCCTTTCCGAGGGTGGTGGAACGGCTGGTTTCGACGACATTTTCAATTCGGGCCTCGATCTCGGGTTTGCCTTCAAGGTCAACCCGGCGAAAGCGAATACCCGTGTTTGGCGGAGCAGGCAGAAAGGCCATGTTCACCTGATTGCCACTGTGGAGGCCCGTGCCGCTCAACCTTACAGAGTCACGCAACGTTTGCTGTATCTGCACCGACCAATTAAACCGCGATTTACGATTTACTGCAAGCCGTTGTCTGGACAAAACCACATCACAGGCGCATCCCGGACGTGCCGAAATCGATATTGTGCCAGGCTCGAAGTTCGGTTTGAATGCTGGCATATGCAGCACTCGACAAGGAAATCCGAGCCGATACCGCGTCGGCGTTTTCTCGAAGCGGGAGCAGTCGCGACCACATTCTCGATAATGTCTCCGGAGCTTGCGTTTGGTTCTGAAGCCAATTCGCGCGTCACGGCAGGCTTTGTTGGGCTCGGCGGGCGTGGAGCATGGATAGCAGATCACGTGTCCAAGCAGGCGGGATTCAAGATTACAGCCGTTGCGGATTACTTTCCCGAAGTGGCCCGGTCAGTCGGCGAACGGCTTGGTGTGGGGCATGAGACGTGTTTTTCCGGACTAAACGGGTACAGAAGGGTAATTGATGCGAAAGTGGAAGCTGTGTTTTTGGAGACGCCGCCGTACTTTTTCCCACAGCACGCGCGAGCCGCTGCCGAAGCGGGCTGCCACATTTACGTCGCCAAGCCGGTTGCTGTGGATGTGCCCGGCTGCATGTCCATCCTCGAATCCGCCCGCATCGCCGCGAAGAAAGGCAAGACTTTCCTTGTGGACTTCCAGACTCGCACCGACCCATATCACATCGAGGCCGTCCGCAGGGTCAGGGAAGGCATGATCGGCAAACTGTGCCTGATCAGCGCATACTATCATGACGAATGTTTTGTCGATCCGCCAAGAGAGCGCACGATCGAAAACCTCCTCAAAGGGTTGGCATGGGTCAACGACACTGCTCTTGGCGGCGCATACATCGTCAATTGCGACATACACGCGATCGATGTTGCCTTGTGGATCGCCAATGAACTCCCTGAAAGCGCGGTTGGCTTTTCTGCTCGGAATCGACCGGGCGCGCATTCCGATTCGCACGATTGTTACGCTGTGAGTTTCAATTTCAGGAGCGGACTGGTAATGACGGATCACAGCGAGCACATACGTAATTCGACCGACTTCCGCTCAGGATGCATGGCTTACGGCCAAACCGGGCACCTCGAAGCCAATTACGCCGGCAAAACCTTCGTCCGCGGTCTCGAAGACGCTTACGGCGGCGGAGAAAACAAAAATCTCTACGCAGAGGGGATGCAGCGCAATGTCGCCACATTCCACAAAAGCATTGTTGAAGGACGGGCCGACATTGCCACGGTTGAACCGTCGGTGAACAGCACGCTTGCGACCATTTTGGGCCGCGAAGCCGCGCTTCAGCAGCGGCGCATCACATGGGACGAGCTGCTCAAGGACACAAGACGGATCGAGCCGGATTTGTCGGGCCTGAGGTTGTAGTTGGTGGCGCGGAGCGGCCAACCCGGGAATTTTTCAGCGCGACGCGACACAGCGGTATTCCTGCAACCAGCGCAATGGTTAGCCTTGAGCGTTTGGGTGCGGCTGCGCCGCGCTGAATGATTATAGTGAGAAATCGATCATATTTGCGCAGATTCTCAGACCGCAAGTTTGCTCAATTTGTCAGTATCTGCTTCTCTGCCAACGAGCGGTGCGGTCACCACAGCGCGGCCTTCGAAGTTTTACATTGGGTAATCTGCCCGGGACCAAATATGGGGACAGACACAGAATTTCCAGATTTGGGGACAGACACGATGTCGGGTATGTCCGATATGGCGACACACACGATGCCCGGTATACCGATCAGGAACGTTCAACGTGAAACGTTCAACTCTCAACTTTTAACGGGGTGACCGAAAGGGCGCATGGTGGGCGGGATATGGGGACAGACACGGAGTTACGGTGATACGTATCACTGGGCTTTTCATGACGGTACTGTGGAGTCGCTATCTGCAGTGTCTGTATTTTTTCCGGGGGGGCGTAAGCCGGGGGCAGGGGACGAAGTCGCAGGAGATATTTCCCAGCCCGGTGGCGCAGAGCTTTCTGATCAACGGGCACAAGCACTGCGTCTTTGGGCGTCGGACAAGTTTGGTTCCGGCTACGCCGGGCTGTGAAATATGGGGGGCTAAGAACATGACTCGAACACTCGAGATTTCAGTTTGGGACCTACGCTACCGCGGGAACCTCACCGGGTTGAAGGGGCGGGTGTGTTTGTGCGGTCGGTGCGACTTCCGAACTAATGCATCACACGTTTGGCGCCGCACCAGCGCGCTGCATACCATGGTTCTCGGAGCGAGGTAATTGTCACTCCATGGCGTACGCTCGCATGCGCAAACTCGTTCCCACCGAGGCTTAAGCCAACGTGAACAATGCCCTTTCCAGCTTCGCTGAAGAACACGAGATCGCCTGGTCGAAGAGCGCTTTTGGGGACACTTACACCGACACTGAACTGGGTATCAGCGGTGCGTGGCAACTCGATTCCTGCAACGCTGCGATACATTTCCCGGGTGAACCCGGAACAGTCTATGCCGCGTCTGTCAGTTCCCCCGTATTTGTAAGGTGTGCCAAGCCACGACTGTACCGCGGCCCGCCATGTGGCTGCAGTTATCGGTCGGCGCGTTGGATACGTGGGCGGCGGAACTGGTCGAACAACAGGGGTGGGACTGCGAACGGGCTGGACGGTTCCGCATCCGGCTATTAGCGCACAAAACAAGCAGCAAACCGCGAACTCGGCTTTCCAGAGAGCTGGACGGCCGTGGCCGGATCGGGGTTTGCTTATTTCACTGGACGATACTCTTGTTTTGCGCGGGGCAACCATTTTTCGAGGTCGGCGATCCGCTGGTCATCGAGCGGATGGGTTCTCAAGAACCACGGCGTGTTGCCGCCCATCCGTTTGTTGTACTCGGCAAAACGCTTCCAAAAACCGATTGCGGCTTCCGGGTCATATCCGGCGCGGGCCATGTAAATGAGGCCAATCTCGTCTGCGCGTGCCTCCTGGGTTCGGCTGTGGGGCAAAGTGATGCCGATTTGCGTTCCGATGCCATAGACGCTGTTGAAAACGGCCTGAGTTTGGCTGCTTTTTGTGCCGAGGTACGAACCGACGAGCTTGCCGCCGGTATCGAGCAACATTGCCTGACTGACGCGCTCGGCTCCGTGGTGAGCTGCGGCATGAGCGACCTCATGGCCGATCACAGTCGCAAGGCCGGCCTCGTCCTGTGTGATCGGCAGAATCCCGGTGTACACCCCAACCTTGCCTCCGGGGAGACAGAACGCGTTTGCCTCCTTGCTTTCAAAGACCACAAACTCCCAACTCGCGCCGGGCAGGTCGGCGACGGCGGCGATGCGCTTGCCGACTTTCTGGACGAGCGCGTTTGCAGCGGGATCGCGGCTGATGGGCACTTCGCGTTTCATTTGTTCGAACGCGGTCAAACCCAACTGCAATTCCTCGGACGGGCCGAGCAATATCAACTGCTTTCGGCCCGTAATCGGTTCGGTTGCGCACCCTACGAGCAGCGAAATTGTTCCGAGTATCAGAAGACAAGCCTTAATCGCATGGAAGTTCCCTGCACGCATGTGGGTAATCAATCACACAACCGGTTTTCACTCAAGCCACAACTTGAATGCAAAAACGCCGATTCGCCTTGGCAGCATCGAGAATCGATATTCTAATTAGTGGAAAGAGATTGGTGTGGCCGGCCCGTCGGACGAGACCAGCGGTTTGTATGTGCGGCTCGAGATGCCGAACACAACGCGCTGTCAAAGCCCGTCAGTTCGGGTCGGCCGCCGAGAATTGAATGTTGCAGGAAAACTGCATGAAGATCGACCTCGCATACGGCTCAGGCAGGCTGCCAATAGACCTTCCGGATGATCGGACAACGGTGATTGCGCCGGCGCATCAGCTCGGTTTGATTGACGAACGCGCGGCGGTTATTGCTGCGCTCGAGGAACCGATCGAATCCGCGCCATTGCGGAAGATTGCCGCGAACAAAAGGCGCATTTGCATCGTGTTTACGGACATTACTCGGGCAACGCCGAACGACCGGCTGATTCCGTGGCTGCTGGATTATCTGGGGGATTCGGCGGTGGACCGGATCACGTTGCTCAACGCCACCGGCACGCATCGGCCGAACAACCGCGATGAACTTGAACGCATGCTGACGCCAGAAGTGCTCAGCCGTTACCGGGTTGTGAATCACGATTGCCGCAACCGGGCCGAACTTGTTGAGGTTGGCCGGATGGCCGATGGGAGCCCGGCATTGATAAACAGGCATCTGTGCGAGGCAGATTTGCGGATAGTGACAGGGTTCATCGAGCCGCATTTCTTCGCCGGATTCAGCGGCGGTCCAAAAGGCATCATCCCGGGTTGCGCGGGGCTTGAGACTGTGATGAGCAATCACTCCGCGCGGAATCTTTGCCATGCCAACGCAACATTTGGGATCACTGAGGGCAATCCGCTCTGGGAGGAAATCCGCGACATTGCGTTGCGGCTGGGGCCGTCTTTTGTTTTGAATGTGGCACTCAATGAGACGCGGCAGATTGCCGGAGTTTTTGCTGGTGACATTGTTGCCGCGCACAAGGCCGGCACCGAGTTTGTGCGTCGTTCCGCGATGCAGCCTGTGAATTCCGAGTTTGACGTTGTTGTTACAACCAACAGCGGCTATCCGCTTGATCTGAATCTCTACCAGGGCGTGAAGGGCATGACCGCCGGCGCCCGGATATTGCGGCGTGGCGGGCTGTTGATATTGGCCTGTGAATGCCGCGAAGGAATCCCGAACGAAAGTCCTTACCATCAGTTGCTCAGGCGGTTCCCCGATACTGAATCTTTGTTGTCGGGCCTTGCGGCCCCGGGTTTTTCTTACGCGGAGCAATGGGAAGCCTATTTGCACGGGCGCGCACAAAAGCAGGGCAGAGTGATGCTTTACAGTTCGATGCCCGACGCCCTTGTGCGAGAAGCGCATCTTGAACCTTGTCATGACATTTCGCTGGTTGTGCGCGATGAGCTGGCGCGATCGGGCGGGCACGGTCATGTGGCAGTATTACCTCAGGGACCGCTTACGATTCCATACTTGGCGAAGACGTAGCGGGGGACCATCACCGGATTGAACGTGACGAGCATGTGCGGGGGAGCCTGTGAGGTTTCTGGGCCGAACGGCAAGCGAAAGCCTGCGTTGCGAAGCCCTGCACTACGAACCGCATTGCGACTGCGCATTTGGCAAATCCCTGACAGGGTGCCGGTTCGAGCCAACGATGCGCGCGGTGGATTCAACTGTGCGATTGTCGGACCAATCTTTCCACACCGGCCACCAAGGCTTCAAGCGTGTGCGGTTGCGCTTCAAAATCAGCTTTCAGCGACAGTGCTGCGAGAGCTTTTGTTGTCTCCGGACCGATGGAGGCGAGTTTCAATGCGGGGAACTTGCGTTTGAGCTCGGGCAGGTTGAACTTGCAATGGCACTGCTCGACTGTTGATCCGCTTGTGAAAGTGATCCAGTCAGCTCCATGCTCGCTCAATTGAGCTGCAGCACCACTAATGTCTTCGGTTTCAGCCACAGTGCGGTAACAGGCTATGTCGTCCACGATTGCGCCTTTGTCTTCGAGCAGAGCGGGCAGTTCTGGTGTGGCCACTTCCGCGCGCGGCAGAAGAATGCGGAGGTTTTCGAGGCTGCCCATTTCGGCGAGTTCATGGGCTATGGCGGCGGCGGTGTGGTTCTTGGGCACCAAATCCACCTTCAAGTGCAACGCCTTGAGTCGCGCCGCTGTGGTGGGGCCGACGGCCGCAATCCGGACGCCGCCGAGGTCCCGTAAATCCTCGAAAACGCGGAAGAAATGTTCGAAGAACGCCGTTACGCCGTTGACGCTTGTGAACACGATCCAGTCGTAGCATCCCAGTCCAGCCAGTGCTTCGGCAAGCGGCTGGGGTTGTGTGGGCGGCTCGATTCTGATGCAAGGGACTTCGAGCACTTCGGCGCCGCGGTCGGTCAGGAGTTTGGTCAAATCCGCGGCTTGATCCCTTGCTCTGGTGACAGCGATGCGTTGGCCGGCAAGTGGCAGTTTCTCTGCCCAGTTCAGATTCGGGCGGAGCGATACGACATCGCCGATAACTACAATGCTTGCTGATTGCATGCCGGCTGCGGCAGCCTGACTGCGAAGCTGGCGCAGTGGTCCGGAAACGGTTTGGGGATTTCCGCTGCCGGTCGGACGAACCAGCGCAACTGGTGTGTCAGGGGCCAACCCGGCTGAAACAAGCCGGCTTGTCAGGCGGTCGAGGTCATCAAACCTGCCAATCACCAACCGCGTCCCGGTGGCACGACAAACCCACTCCCAGTCGAGGCCGCCGTCCAAATCCGAGCCTGTTGTGGCGAAGATTGAGAAACCTGCTTTCGACTTTGGATACAGAAGAGGGATGCCGATGCGGGCGGGCGCGGCAAGTGCAAATGACAATCCAGGCACAACTTCGAAACGTATGCCTGCGCGTGCGACCAGTGATATCTCGGTTGTTGCAGCCGGATCAAAAAATGGGTCTCCTGACACAAGTCGGACAGCGTTCTTGCCCTCTTTGGCCTTGCTGACCATAAGGTTGGCAACCTCTTCAGAGCCCGGTTTGGAATCCTTTCCAAGCACGATCCGTTCAGCGCTTTGCTGAACGAGCAGCATGATTTCGGGCGTTATCGGAACTTCATAGACAAGAACGTCGGCTTTGCGAACCGATTCTGCCGCACGCAAGGTCATCAAGCCGGGGTCGCCCGGGCCGATTCCCACAAAACAAACCATTCCCAATCTGCTCATCGGGGTGACGATAAAGCCAATCGCTTTGAAACGCAACGTGCGGTTGGCATTGGAAACTTCGCCGGCTTCATCAGGTTACCAAACAACTCCCAATATGCTACTGCGCCGAGAAAAAATTAAAAAAAAGTTGCATCGGATTCTTGTTGACAAACTGCGCAGGCCCGCTACATTTTCATCGGATTTGATTCGGGTGGCGGCACGTTTCTTCAGCGGGGTTCCCCACCCCCACCTCCTTGGCGTCTGCTGCCCGAATCGCCCGAGGGCATTTGTTCTTTGAATTGTAGTTTTGGTGGGGCTGTATGGTCCGAGTGCCGGTACGTTTCTTCTGCGGGTTCCCCACCCCCTCCTCCTTGGCGTCCGGTGCTCGGGCCGCTTTTTTTGTGACGTCTGCAATGGATAAATCGCGGAATGCGCGCCCCGGAGTGGTTAAAGGAGATCGATCGGCGCTTCAAAAAGCGTGCACGATCAATCGCTTTACGGGGAGCTCACACGGTAGAATCGGCATTGGCTCCGCTCCGGAAAAGGGATTTGGTACTCGGATGCTTCGAGTCCGGTAACAATTGGCGAATATGGGCCATCAACTCGTTCTGCGGCCCAGATTGTGTATGTAACAGTTCCCACGCTTTCCCATCGAAGTCGAAGGTTCCCGTCAGGCTGGAATAAAACTCGAAAGCCCTGAATCTGGTTTGTCTGTGCCTGTTGATCCCATTTCATTCCGTCTGGTCGAAGGCCGGGCGAAAATCGTGTTTGGGCGACAGTTGCGTGCGCGACAAAAGGCCCGTTTGCATCCGGCCATCGTGTCATGGACGCGTCCGGTGCGACCATTTTTGAACCATAGACGATGCGGCAAACCAAATTACTTTCTGCGTTGCGGATGAGGATGGCGTCGCCGCTATTGTTTAGTGAAAGCCCCGAATTTAAGTTCGCCGGAATGCATGGCACATCGAGCGCCGGCAGGTATTCTGATGGGGGGCCTCCGTAAATGACGATTGCTCCGTGCGGCGCGACGATGAACGAATCAGCGAAACGATGTCGTACCTGAGCGCTGTCTGAGATCGTCCAACCCTGCAAATCGATCTCGGTGTTCGACAGGTTCACCAGTTCAATGAACTCGTCCTGTTGTGTCGGGTTTGGAGCAGGAAGGGCACGCCGGAGCGGATTGAAAAGCGGCGATTCAGCCGACGATGCAGGATTCGCAAGATACTCCGTCAGGACAACATTTCGTTCCTCGCGGGTTGGCACATATACTTTCCAAACAACTGTGTTTGTGGCCAATTCGTTGTGCGCAGAAAGCCGAATCGAGAAAAGCCGGCCTGAGTTGTTTTCAGGCGGGCTGAACCTTAGCGCGCCTGCAAGCGTGGCGTTGACCGGCGGATTCATAAACCACGAAATGTCTTGTGTTGGCGGATCGCATTCCACCATGGCGGAGACCGGAGAACCTTCAGAATCCGTAACACAGACCTGTGCTGTCAGAATTTCACCCGGCTGCAGTGCAAATTCGGAGAAAGTGTTTGTGGAGGCGTCTCCGGGGCGATGCAAATTTACAAGGACGTTTGTGAACTGGATGGTCGGAGGGTTGATTACCTTGAGAGCGGCTGGCGCACTTGTGACTGAACCAATCCGATTGCTGACGACGACACGGTAGATACCCTCGTTTGTTTTGCTGACGCATGGGATTTGCAAGGTCCTATTTGTACCGCCACCTATTATCGAGTCTCCAAACCACCATTGATATTGGAGCGGGTCGGAACCCGATGCTGTCACAGAAAAGACAACGTCTGCGCCGGCGGGCACGACGAGGTCAGCAGGCTGCCTGAGAATGACAGGCGGTTCGACAACCGCTCCGATGATCGAGCCCGTGATTGTGACGCGATCGAAACGCCACGTGCCGGCGCTGCTGTAAGCCGAGTCCGGTTTTGCGGGTGCGTAAGCGTTGTTTTCATAGAAATCCGAAACAATCCGAAACACAAAGAATGGGTTGTTCGACAGGTCTGGATAGTTGCCGAGGTCGAAGGTCACTCCATTGGTCCAACCCTCGCCGGGCGCATCGAAGACGAACGCGTCGTAAAAAGTTTCGCCATCCGCGGACAACTGAAACACGGCACGGCGGCTGGCTGCACTACTGAATCGTTGGTCCCACCAAACAACGATGTTTTCGTATCCGGTGGTGTCCACAGCGAATTGAACACCTGCAGTTCGGGCGGATTTGCCCTGAGGAGGAAAACCGGCTATGCTCAAGGCGCGGTTGGATGAACTGCCTGAATCGCTCGGCGATCCGGCCGCAAATGTGCATGTGACATTTCCAAGCAACGTTGCGGTTCCCTGCCCGAGCGAAGGCTCGATAGATTCGGTGTTGAAGTTCCATTGAGCGATTACGGTCTGACTCAGGACATTTGCTGTTCTCAGCGCCATTGCCATGATTATGCCAAGGACGGCTCTTCTCATGTTTACCTCCATTGATACGCAGGCGGGGCGGTGCCGCAGAATGACAAACCAGTCGTTGTTGGCGCGCGACCAAACATTCTGCGTTTGCTGCGTGTCGGCGCAACAAGGCTGACAAGGTGGTTTGTCTTGGATGCAGCCCACCTCCTGATTCCTTCAGCGTCGGCAAACCTATACATCAGGAGTGAGCGGATGTCAAATCGAGGGACGACTTTGCGGCCTGAGGCCGACCAGCCTGCTCATTTCGCAGAACCGGCACAGGACTTCACATCTTTGGAAATAGCAGCCAGCTCGTTTCTACCGAGATGCGCCAGCAAAATCGGGCAATGAACTTGCGAGCCGTTCTGCGTGAGAAAACGAAATCCCTTTGACTGCGATCTGAATGCAGGGACCGCGGCTGCGCAAAACGTTTTCGTATTCCATTACCTTTACTGTTCGGTGCGGCAGTTTTGCAAGAGGACCTCGAGATAAGCGAGGTCTGTCGGCGTGGTTAGCTTGGGGTTGGGCCTTTTGCTTTCAACCAATCGCACCGCCTGCCCAATCAAAGCGCAAGCCGCAGTGTCGTCGGTAACTGTCAACCCTTGTTTGCGCACCTCGCCCAAAGCCCGCCGAATCACTTCGACTTGAAACGTCTGCGGGGTTTGGACGGTCCAAAACTTCGATCGGTCGAGGTGCTGGGCAATCCACACACCGTCTTCTGAGAGCTTCACTGTATCGACCATTTTCTGTGCTGCGACGGCAGCGCCACATGCACGCGCAGCTTCAACGGTCTCGCAAATCAACTCGACATCCACGGCAGCCCTGGCACCGTCGTGAATTGCGACGATTTCGCAGCTCGATTCAAGAGCCTCAATGCCATTCCAGACCGAGTCCTGTCGTTCGCGCCCTCCGACTACCATTCTGTAGGGTTTGCGGAAACCGAAACGCGTTGCCAGCTCGGCAAATCGGTGTTGTGCTCCCTCACGCACAACAAACACCATCGAATCAATGCAACCGGCGCGTTCGAATCGATCCCACGTGTGCGCGATCAACGGGCGCCCTGCCACCGGCAGGAACAGCTTGTCACCGCCCGGATTACCCATGCGTTTTCCGAGTCCGGCAGCGACTATGACGGCCTGTACCATGCGCAAGAGTTTGGATGAGCCGGTTTGTGCTGACAAGCGTTCCTGCGCATTGCCCTGAAATTTCACCGGCCTCACCCGAGATATTTCCGTACTTTCAATCCGGTGCGATTTCTGCGCCGCGCATTGGCTCAGCGCGGCGCAGCCGCAACCGAACGGTCGCGGTGGGAAAAACGCCTTCGTTCCAGTCTTCGCACTCTGTCGCGCCGCGCTGAGCAAGGTCTGTCTCTGATGCTTTGAGAACAACCGGACAAGGTCGCCATTTCGAGTTGATGGAAATGCGCGTTCAACCGCATGATTTGCTCAAATGAATGCCATTGGACGTCGTCGGTTTTTGCGTGATGGATTGGTCGTGTGCGGAGGCGCGTTGTGTGCCGGGCCACTTTCAGCGCGCTTGCTCGGTGCAAACGAGCGCGTCCTACTCGGTGTCATGGGAACAAACGGGCGCGGCACCGCCCTCGCCCGCAGTTTTGTGTCTTTGGGTGACGTGGAAATCGCTGCAGTGTGTGATGTTGACGACCGCGCCGCTGCGAAGGGTGTTCAGGCTGTCGCTTCAAAGCAATCGCGTTCGCCAAAGGTGTTCAAGGATTTCAGAAGAATGCTCGAAGAACGGGACATCGACGGTGTGGTGATCGCGACTCCTGATCACTGGCATGCGACTGCGACCGTTCTGGCCTGTGCGGCCGGGAAAGACGTCTATGTCGAGAAACCCGTTTCACACAACCCACGCGAGGGCGAGCTCATGATCGCAGCGGCTCGCAAATACTCCCGCATTGTTCAGGTGGGCACACAGCGACGGAGCATGCCACAGATCATCGAAGCAATGCGAAAGGTCAGAGAAGGCGCAATTGGGAAAGTGCATTTTGCTCGCGGCTGGTACACAAACAGGCGCGGTTCAATCGGTCGCGGGAAGGCTGTACCGGTGCCGGATTGGCTTGATTGGGTTTTGTGGCAGGGGCCTGCTCCGGAAAAGCCGTATCGGGACAACATCGTCCACTACAATTGGCATTGGTTCTGGCATTGGGGAACCGGTGAGCTTGGAAACAACGGTATTCACGGGCTGGACCTCTGCCGTTGGGCGCTTGATGTCGCTGTCCCAACAACGGTCGCCGCCGGCGGCAACCGTTATTATTTCGAAGATGACCAGGAAACACCTGACACCCAGGTTGTCTATTACGATTTCGGGCATTGCGCGATCGCATGGGAAAGTCGCAGTTGTCAGGGTCACGGTTACGAGGGCTCGATGTTCGGCGCAGCTTTTTACGGAGACGCCGGAACACTTGTCACAGACGGCACCGGATACACGGTTTACGACTCCTCCGACAAGAACGTCGAGCGCGTCACCGGCTCGGGCGGCGACGAACTCCACCTGAAAAACTTCGTTCAGTGCATCAAATCGCGCCAACGCCCGAATGCAGACATCGAGGAGGGACACCTGAGCACACTTCTTTGTCACCTTGGTAATATCTCATCGCGCGCGGGCAGAACGCTGCATCTTGACAGCAGAACCGGAAAAATCACCGGCGATCGCGCAGCCATGCAATTATGGTCGCGCACGTACCGACGTGGTTGGGAACTGCGTGTGTGATCTGGAGGATTTCTCGCGTGACCGGGCAGATGGTCAATGGCATTTTCCGGGCATGACAACGTCTGAGGCTGTTGCGCTGTTGGAAAAGTATCGTGCGGGGGAAATCACCGCCGACGAGGTGTTGCGGGTGTTCCGTGTCGCGCCATACATCGATCTGGGGTTTGCGCGTGTTGATACGCATCGGGCATTGCGGAAAGGTTTTCCGGAAGTCGTGTTTGGCTCGGGGAAAACTCCGGGACAAGTTGTGGCAATCGCGCGCCGGATTTGGAAGAACAGCGGGCGAGTGCTGGTCACCCGGGTGACAGCTTCTCACGCGCGGGCAATGCGCAAGGCGTTCAAACGGGTCGTGCACCACGAAATTGCGCGGTGCATCGTGGTCGAAAGTGCGCCATTGCCGAAGTTGGAGGGGACAATCGCGGTTCTATGCGCGGGCACAAGCGATCTTCCCGTTGCCGAAGAGGCCGCCGTTACGGCGGAAGTGATGGGCAATCGGGTCGAGCGTGTTTACGACGTCGGTGTTGCCGGGCTCCACAGGCTCTTCGGCCACTTGGACGTCATCACCAAAGCCAATGTTGTCATCGCTGTGGCCGGCATGGAAGGCGCGCTGCCGAGTGTCGTCGCAGGACTTGTCTCACGACCGGTCATTGCCGTGCCGACAAGCGTCGGCTACGGTGCCAGTTTTGGGGGGATTGCCGCGCTCCTGACAATGCTGAACAGTTGCGCCAGCGGTGTCACAGTGGTGAACATTGACAACGGATTCGGTGCAGGGTACGCAGCCAGTCAGATCAACTCTCTTGCTGCAATGAAGAAATGAAAACGCTTTACCTTGATCTGTGCAGCGGAATCAGCGGCGACATGTTCCTTGGCGCGATGCTGGATTTGGGCGTGGAGGCGGCCGAACTCGAACGGCAACTGCGTGCGTTGCATGTCAGCGGCTGGCACCTGCACGTTACCCGGGGAAGCAAACAGGGGATCACCGGGTCAAAGCTCGAAGTACACATTGCCGAGCCTGCCGCCGCGAATCACGACCACCCGCACAAACAGCGCGCCGATGCTCACACCAAAACTGGCCACCATCACGCCGCTGCTATCCAGCCTCATGATCATCCCCATCCGCCAACGGTTCATCCTCACCGCAATGCCCGGGAAATCCGCGAGCTCATATCATCCAGCCCATGTTCGGATTGGGTCAAACAACGAAGCATTGCGGTGTTTCGGCGACTTGCCGAAGCCGAGGGCAAAATACACGGCATGCAACCGGACGAAGTGCATTTCCACGAGGTCGGCGCGGTCGATTCAATAATCGACATCGTTGGCGCGTGCGTTGCCCTCGAGTTGCTGGAACATCCACGCGTGGTCGCTTCACATGCAACCGACGGTTCAGGCTGGGTCCAGTGCGCCCATGGCCGATACCCGGTGCCGGTGCCCGCCACAATCGAAATTCTGGCTTCTCGCGGCATCCCACTTGCACAGTGCGACGAACCGCACGAGCTTGTCACACCCACAGGCGCCGCTTTACTGGCCGAGTTTGTCGAGTCGTTCGGACCCATCCCCCCAATGCGTATCCGGCGCGTCGGGTACGGCCTCGGTACGCGTGACCTTGCCACCAGACCAAATGTGTTGCGCGCCATTCTCGGCGAAGTCGCGACCGGACAAAACCAACCAGAGCACGACTGGGAAACGGACACCGTTGCCGTGCTCGAGTCCAACATCGACGATGCAACACCCGAAATGCTCGCGTATTTCGCAGACCAGATGTTCGCCGCCGGCGCGCTCGATGTCTTCTTCACCCCAATTCAAATGAAAAAGGGCAGACCCGGTGTTCTTCTCGGACTGATTTGTCCCGCCAACGAGGCCGATGTTTTCGCTGAACGCATTTTGCGCGGAACCAGTGCGTTTGGCGTTCGGAAGACCTTGTGCGAACGACGCAAACTTCGCCGGGAGTTTCGCACTGTCTCGACCCCATACGGCGAGATCAAGGTCAAGATCGGCCTGCTGAACGGGCAGGTGATCCGCACCGCGCCCGAATACGAGTCGTGCCGGGAAGCCGCAGTGAGATGCGCAGTGCCCATATCAGAAGTGTACCTTGCGGCTTCGCACGCCGCTGCTTTCACGGAACCGCCCATCAGGTAGGGTCCGACGTCCCCCGCTACCTGCATGAGCGCAAATTAAACCCGGGGCCGTGATATGAACTTCTGTATTGGATAATCTGCGCGGAGATCGCAAATCAGCGATCGCCCGGTTCCGGTGGAGGCACGCTCCGTTTCTACCCGCCGTGGCACGGGCTTTCAGCCCTTATTCTGACTCGGTGACCACGCTTTACCCACGAAACGGTCACCCCCACATAACCTTGCACAATCCAAGGGCTGAAGTCCCGGCCTATCCGCTCAGCGCGACGCGACACTGCGGTATTACTGCAACCAGCGCAATAGTCAGGCACCGAGCGTTTGGCTGCGGCTGCGCCGCGCTGAGGGTTAAGATCTCAAAACGCCGATGAACGGGAGATTCCGATATTGCTCGTTGTAATCAAGCCCGTACCCCACAACAAAAACATTTGGGATAATGAATCCCACGTAATCAACCTTGACCGCGCGCTCACGCCGCGCGGGTTTGTCCAATAAAACACAAGTCCGCAGCGATCTCGGGCGAAGGCGCCGGAGCTGGTCCTGCACAGCCGCAAGCGTATTGCCCGTGTCCAGTATGTCGTCCACAAGGAGCACGTCGCGGTCTTTGATATCAATGCGCAACGTTTTGGTATGGATAAGCCGTCCACGTTTTGTGCCTTCGCGGTAGCTTGACACACCGACAAAATCCAGCCGAAGCGGCAGTTGCAGATGCCTCAAAAGGTCCGCAAGAAACATCACCGTCCCCGTAAGAACCGCGACAACAACAAGGTCTTTGCCGACATAATCGCGCGTTATTGCGCGGGCGAGTTCGGCGACGCGCCTGCGCAATTGTGTTTCTGTAATCAGCACTTCACGCAGAATGCATCGCCACTGCGGAGGGGCAATTCCGGGGCCGGTCACATGCTTTGGCCGCGCCAGCGGATTGGAAGAGCAAATCAGTGGCTGCCGGGGTTCGGGCCCGGTCGGATCGCCGATGTTCGTGACTGCGAATTGAGCTGCTGTTGGAGCCGCGGACCGGCTTGTCTTTGATTCTTTCTCAGATGTGCCGCGAGTCGTTTTCGTCTTTGACTGCATAACCTGTTTCCTGGCGCTGCAGGTTGACCTTGTTCTTTTCGACGTATGCCCTGAACACGTCATCAGCGCTCATACCGAGCACCTGCGCAAGACTGATCAGGAAATGGAACAAATCCACGACCTCGACCCGCGCGTTCTGCTCATCAAACTTCTGATATTTTGCCCACCACTTCCACGGGACGCTGTCGGTGAGCTCGGCGATTTCCTGGCTCATGGCCCGACAGTAGTTGAGAACCCATTTGATGCGTTCTTCCGTGGACATTTTCTCAGTGTGCACGCCGATGCGCTCGTTCAGCGCGCGTTGCATCCGAAAAAGCTCAGCCAACCGGTCCGTGTCTGTCATGCGTCGAGGATTCGGACGTATCCGCCACAAGGCAAGCCTGAAGTTGGGATTGCCTGGGGCAGTTCAAATACGTCATCTCCCGCGGACACCTCAGTTGAGAATCCGAGAGTTTGACTAAAGTCACAAGTGCAATAACCTATCCGCTCAAACGGCCAGCCTGTGAGCACGGTGTGGTTGTGCTCCTGTCCGGCCTTTGACACAGGACTTGTGAACATTAACAACATGGTTGTTCAAGGGACCCGGAAGGTCCGTTCGTTTTATTCCATGAAACATCTCATGTGCGCATCTGCTCTGGTTGTCACACTGGCGTCGGGGCAAGGGTTGGTTGCTGCCGACAATGTACCTTCATTGGCTCGATGGGACGGACCATTCGGAGGCGTGCCGCCATTCGACCAGGTTCGGGTCGATCAGTTCAAACCGGCGTTTGATGTCGCCATCGAAGTTTACCGGGCTGAGATACGAGCCATTGCGGAAAACCCCGAATCACCCACATTCGAGAATACAATTGCCCAACTCGAACGCAGCGGGCGCATGCTCGATCGCGTCAAGGCCGTTTACGACGTTTGGAGCACGACAATGAGCACAGCCGAGTTTCGACAGATCGAGCAGGCAATGGAACCCAAACTCGCCGCGCTCCGCGACGAGGTGTTCCAAAACGAGAAACTGTTCCGGCGCATCGAAGCCGTTTACCAGTCGCCGGAAAAATCAAAACTCACGCCCGAACAACAGCGGCTGGTGTGGTTACACTACACCAACTTCATCCGTGCCGGTGCAAAACTCGATCCCCCCGGCAAAGCGCGCGTCGCCGAGATCAATCAGCGACTGGCCACGTTGTACACGACTTTCAGTCAAAATCTCCTTGCCGATGAAGAGGAATATGCAACGGTGATTTCCGACCCGAAAGACCTGGATGGATTGCCCGACTCTTTCCGAGCCGCTGCTGCTGCCGAAGCCGAGCGCCGCGGCCAAAAAGGCAAATGGGTGATCGCCAACACAAGGTCGAGCGTGGAACAGTTCCTCACTTATTCAACTCGGCGCGCGCTCCGTGAACAGGTGTGGCGCCAGTTCGTCAGCCGTGGAGATCATCCCGGCCCGCGCGACAACAAACCCGTAATCACCGAAATTCTAAAACTCAGAGCCGAACGCGCCAAGTTGCTCGGTTACCCGACCCACGCACACTGGCGCCTTGAAGATCAAATGGCCAAAACACCCGAACGCGCCATGGAACTCATGCAGGCCGTTTGGAAGCCGGCGATCGCACGCGTCCGAGAAGAGGTGGCCGACATGCAGCGGATTGCTGATGCCGAGGGCGCAAACATCAAAATCGAGCCGTGGGATTACCGGTACTACGCCGAAAAGGTCCGGAAAGCCAAATACGACCTCGATGAAAACGAAATCAAGCCCTACCTGCAACTCGACAAACTCCGCGAAGCAATGTTCTGGGCAGCAGGCCAGATTTACGGATTCAAGTTCGCGCCCGTCAGAGACGTTCCAGTTTGCCACCCCGATGTAAATGTCTGGGAGGTCAAAGACGCCAACGACCGCCATGTCGCGTTGTTCTATTTCGACCCTTATGCGCGCCCCGGCAAGAAATCAGGCGCATGGATGAATGCCTACCGCAACCAGGAAAAGTTCGAGCGCGAAATCACCCCGCTCATTTCAAACAACTCGAACTTCATGAAAAGTCCGCCGGGCGAACCCGTATTGATTTCATGGGACGACGCGAAAACACTTTTCCACGAGTTCGGCCACGCGTTGCACGGGTTGAGCTCGGACGTGAATTATCCTTCGCTGTCGGGGACGAGCGTGCCGCGCGACTACGTTGAATTGCCATCGCAAATCAACGAACGCTGGTTATCCACGCCGGAAGTGCTGAACAGGTTCGCGCTGCATTACAAGACCGGCCAGCCAATGCCCGGGACATTGATCGAGCGCATCGACAAGGCCGCAAAGTTTAATCAGGGGTTTGCCACAACCGAATTTCTTGCCAGCGCCCTGATTGACATGAAAATCCATCTTGCCGGCGAGCAAACAATCGATCCCGCCACTTTCGAGCGCGATGAACTCGCAAAGCTCGGCATGCCTTCGGAGATCGTCATGCGCCACCGCCTCCCACACTTCGCTCACGTGTTCGCCGACGAAGGATACTCGGCCGGTTACTACAGTTATCTTTGGGCTGACACACTCACGGCGGATGCCGCTGAGGCTTTCAAGGAAGCCGGGGGCTTTTACGATAAAACTGTCGCAAAGAAGTTCAAACAGCATATCCTTTCGAAAGGCAACACAATTGACCCTGCCGAAGCGTACCGGGCGTTTCGCGGGCGTGACGCCGGCATTGCCGCTCTGATGCGGGATCGCGGATTTCCCGTTCCAGAGGGCGCAAACTGAGCAGTTGCCGTCGCGCAACACCGCGCAACTTGACGCTTGGGAGATTGTCCGTTACGTTGAGGCATTCTGAGAACGATTGGTCATGAATGATTTTTTGATTCCAATGGTGGTCGAGCAGACCGGCCGTGGCGAACGTGGCTACGACATTTATTCACGTCTGCTCGTTGATCGCATTGTTTTTCTGGGCACACCCGTCGATGACATGGTTTCGAACGTGATCATTGCCCAGTTGCTATTCCTTCAGATGAATGACCCGAAGAAGGACATTCACCTCTACATCAACTCACCCGGCGGCAGCGTGACGGCAGGACTCGCAATTTACGATACCATGCAGTTCCTGACCTGTGACGTGAACACTTATTGCATCGGCCAGGCTGCAAGCATGGGAGCTGTATTGCTGGCCGCAGGCACCAAAGGCAAACGGTTCGCCCTGCCAAATGCGCGAATCATGATCCACCAACCATGGGGCGGCGTCCAGGGCGCAGCAACCGACATCAGCATCCAGGCCAAGGAAATCCTTCGTTTGAAAGACCGGCTCAACGAAATCCTCGCTTTCCACTGCAATCAAAGCGTCGAAAACGTCGCGCGCGATACCGATCGCGACAGATTCATGTCAGCCGAAGAAGCCAAAGCCTACGGGATCGTGGACGAAGTGGTGAAATCGCGCAAAGAAATACCCGGCCAGGCCGCGGCCGCAGCAGCCACACAACTTGCAGCAGGTTGAACAACCCGGTGGCCCACAACCACCATTTACCAAATAAGTCAATGGCCAGATCCACTCATCTTACCCTGTGTAGTTTCTGCGGAAGATCACATTCGGAAGTCCGCACGCTGATTCAGGGCCCCGGCGTTTACATCTGCGACATTTGTGTCGAAACCTGCAAAAGCGTTCTGGACAAGGAGGAGAAAGCCCAGGCACGCAAAAACCTTCGACTCCGTGACGTTCCGCGTCCTTCAGAGATCAAACGGCTGCTGGACGAATACTGTATCGGCCAGGAGCACGCGAAAAAGACCCTTGCGGTCGCAGTCCACAACCACTACAAGCGAATACAGGCAAGCTCAAAACCCGAGGCTGACAAGGTGGCCGAGTCAGATGTCGAAATCGAAAAAAGCAATATTCTTCTGATAGGTCCCACAGGTTCGGGCAAAACACTGCTCGCACGCACGCTGGCGAAAGCATTGGAAGTTCCGTTCGCCATCGCTGATGCCACCACGCTCACCGAAGCAGGCTACGTGGGCGAAGACGTCGAAAACATCATTCTCAGATTGCTGCAGAACGCCGATTTCGACGTGCCACGCGCACAGCTCGGAATTGTCTATGTCGATGAGATCGACAAAATAGCGCGCAAGACCGAGAACGTGTCGATCACACGCGACGTTTCCGGCGAGGGCGTTCAACAGGCACTCCTGAAGATTCTTGAAGGCACCATATGCAATGTCCCCCCTCAGGGCGGACGAAAGCATCCCCAGCAGGAGTACATCCGGGTTGACACTACCAACATTCTCTTCATATGCGGGGGCGCTTTCGTCGGCCTTGACAAGATCATTCACAGGCGATTGGGCAACCGCGTTATGGGCTTCGGAGCGGTTGACCAGTGCGCACGCGCACACAGCTACTCCGAACGCGAGGTCTTGAAAATGGTCGAACCCGAAGACCTTGTCAGTTACGGGTTCATCCCCGAGTTCGTGGGCCGATTGCCAATGGTGACGGTTCTCGATGAGCTCACCGAAGAGCAGTTGGTTAGAATCCTCACCGAGCCCAGAAACGCCCTCGTCAAGCAGTACAAGAAACTGTTTGCAATGGAAGGGGTCGAATTGACCATCGGTCCCGAGGCACTGAGCGAGCTCGCCGCCCAAGCCTGCAAGAAGGGAACTGGCGCCAGAGCATTGCGCGGCTTGCTCGAGCGGTTGATGTTGGACGTAATGTACGATATCCCGGGGGACGATTCCGTCACAGGCGTAACCATCAACAGGGCGGTCGTTCGGGGCGAATCCCCGCCGGTATTGAAACGCAAGGCTGATCAAGCAGCCGCATGAGGTCTGTATTGCTATGTTGAGAAATCGATCATTTTTGCGAAGATTTTCAGACTGCGAGTTCCCTAAGTTTGTCACCAGAGTGCGGCCTGTGGAGTATAATATTGGATGATCTGCGCTGAAACTGCAGATCATCAGATCCTTCGTGACCTTTGCCTTCGAATTGTTGGGCCGCTGATCCGGCTTTTGCATCTCTCCACCCGTTGGGCGACGAAGTCGCCCCTTTCAGCGCGGCGGGACGGAGTGCCAAGCCTGCAACGAACGCATTTATCTCGCCGCGGTCATTCGGTTGCGGCTGCGCCGCGCTGAGGAGGATCCGGCACATGACCGGCGGGGTGCCATTTGGACCGCAGGAGTTTGGTGAGGGGGGGGTGTTTGCGCTTCCGTCAGGGAAAATCTGCGTGGCGGTCACTTGGTTGCGGTTGCGCCGCGCTGAAAATGATGTCGAGAGGTGCACCCGGTGCCCACTGCACCGGCCCCGGCCAAAAATTTCCGCTTGCGGAAGGGTGACTTCGCGCTAAAATGCCCTTTCACTTGGGCTGAACGGGTCCACCGGGAACGGTGGACTTTTCGTTTCAGCACCGAACCGAATAGCAAACGTGAAGATTTTCAGCGGAAACTCGAATCGTCCATTGGCAGAGGCAATTTGCAGGGCCATCGGCACCGAGTTGGGCAGGTGCGCGGTGTCGCAGTTCCCTGACGGTGAGACTTTCGTGAAGATCGAGGAAAACGTCCGTGGCGAAGACGTTTTCGTTGTTCAATCCTCGAGCCCGCCAAGCAACCAGCATTTGATGGAGCTGTTCATAATGATGGACGCTCTCAGACGAGCCAGCGCTTGGCGGATCACAGCCGTGATCCCATTCTATGGCTACGCGCGCCAGGACCGCAAAGACCAGCCAAGAGTGCCAATCACGGCAAAACTCGTCGCAAATCTCCTGGTTGCCGCAGGGGCCAATCGGATTCTTACCGTTGACCTGCACGCGCAGCAGATTCAGGGCTTTTTCGACATTCCAGTTGACCATTTGTACGCGGCCCCGGTGATGTACGAGTACATCCGCGAAAAAGACATTCCAGACCTCGTTGTTGTCAGCCCCGACATCGGGGGAATCAAAATGGCGCATGCCTATGCCCAGGTGCTGGGCACCTCGCTGGCAATCGTTGCCAAACGCCGCACCAGCCCGGTGGACGTCGAGTCAATGACCCTGATAGGCGAGGTGGCAGGAAAGAACGTTCTGATGGTGGACGATCTGACAGAGACGGCAGGAACGTTGACGGCAGCAGCCAGCATGCTCAGAGAACGCGGCGCCAAAAAGGTTTATGCCTGCGTCTCCCATACCATCCTCAGCGACCTTGGCGTCGAACGTCTCCGAAAATCTGTAATTGACGAATTGATCACAACTGATACAGTTTATCGCCCTGCCATTGATGGTGTGCGGATCGTTACCCGGTCAGTGGCAGGCTTGTTGGGCGAGGCGATCAAGCGAATCCACACAAATTCCTCGGTCACCTCGCTCTTTGAGTTCCGAGGCGCCAAAATCGGATGAACCGGCGTCGTAAGAACTCAGCTTGTGTTAAAAGACGAAGATGAAAGCAATACCTCTGACAGCGTTTCCGCGAGTTGTGAGCGGGCGAAACGGAGTCAAAACACTCCGCGCCAACAAGCGCGTGCCTGCTGTCATTTACGGCCGCTGTCGCTCCGAACCTCAGAACCTCGAACTGAAACAGAAGGAAATCGAGGATCTCATCGAGCATTCCGTGTCCGAGAACGTCCTCATCGACCTGAAGATCGAGGGTGACACCGTGCCCAACCGGCTGGCCCTGTTGCGCGAAGTGCAGCATCACCCGGTCACAGGCAGGGTTCTCCACGTGGATTTGCACGAAATCGGCGAACAGGAGCGCGTGACCGTCATGGTGCCGGTGGAAACAACCGGCGAGGCAGTCGGCGTGAAAACAGGCGGCGGTGTTCTTGAGCACGTTTTGTTCACACTCAAAGTCCGCGGCTTGGCAAAGGATATACCCGAGGTCATTACTGTCGATGTGTCTCACCTCGACATTGGCCAGGCGATACATATCGGCGACATCACACCTCCGCCAGGCGTCGAATTGGTCGGTGACAAACAGATCACTGTCATCGCCGTGTCAGCGCCTGTGTCCGAGGCCGAAGAAACGGCAGCCGCTGCCGAAGCCACAGCCGAACTCGCCGAACCCGAGGTTCTTCGCGAAAAGAAGGAAGAGGCACCTTCCGAAGGAGAAGCACCGGCCGAAAAGGGTTCCGCGAAGACAGCAGCAAAGGGTGGCGAGAAAGCTCCGGAAAAGGCCCCGGCAAAAGGCGCCGAGAAATCTGGAGAGAAAGCAGAAGAGAAAAAGCCCGAAAAGGCCAAAAAATCGGAAAAGGCCAAGTAAATCTCTTTTGGGCGTCGGACCTGAGTTTGACGTCAAGTGTGCGCCCGATGCATGGAAGGCTGCTATCTCATCGCCGGTCTGGGCAATCCGGGCGCTGCATACACGCGAACCCGGCACAATGCCGGTTTCATGGTCGTCGAAGAATTGGCGCAAAGATGGGGTGCAAGTTGGCGGATGGAAGAGCGGTTCAACGCGCGCATTTGTTTGGCCGCGCCCGACGGACTGCGGTGCCTGCTTTGCCAACCTTACACCTTCATGAACAGAAGTGGTGAGGCAGTGTCTGCCGTGGTCCGATACTACCAAATCGGTCTGGACAGATTGTTGGTGGTTGTGGATGATGCCGACCTGCCACTTGGGGAACTGAGAATTCGTCCCAAAGGTGGCACCGGCGGCCATCACGGCCTCGAGTCGGTTGTGCAGCATCTCGGGACTCATGATTACGCGCGCCTGCGGATGGGAATCGGCAGACGTCCCGAAACCGGGCGTGATATTACCAATCATGTGCTCGGCGCAATCAGCCCGGAAGAAACGCCGGTGTTCCATGGCATGGTGCAACGGGCTGCAGATGCCGCAACCTGCTGGCTCAAAGATGGTATCAGAACGGCAATGAACAGATTCAACGGACCGGGCGCAGGATCGGTCCCTGAAAAAAGGAATACAGAGTGAAAAGGTACGAAGGACTGTTTATTTTGAAAACCTCTGCCAAAGAGGAAACGATCAAAGATATTATCGACAATGTTTCGGCTGAAATCGCCGCGCAGGGCGGCAAGGTCGAAACAGTGCAGAAAATGGACAAGCGACCGTTTGCCCGAGTGGCAAACCGGAGATACAGCTCCGGTTATTACGTCAACATCATCTTTAACGCGCCACCGGAAGCAATCGCCACACTCCGCTCGCGATTCGCGCTGAACGATGACGTTTTCCGCGTGATTTTCACTGTCGCGCCGCCTCCACAGCAGGCCAAAGCTGCTTGATCAACCAACAACTCAACTCCATCTCACGCGTATGGCCGCCAGCTTCAACAAGGTTATCTTGGTGGGCAATCTGACCCGCGACCCTGAAGTGCGTTACACCCCAAAAGGTGTCGCTATCGCCAGGGTCGGTCTCGCCGTCAATCGTGTATGGCGAACAGAAACTGGCGAACAGCGTGAAGAAACAACGTTTGTCGATATAGACGTCTTTGGCCGCACCGCTGAGATAGTCGGCCAATACCTGCGCAAGGGAAGTCCCGCGCTGTTCGAGGGACGGCTCCGGCTGGATACATGGGAAGACAAACAAAGCGGGCAAAAGAGAAGCAAACTTACCGTTGTTGCCGAGACCGTGCAGTTGCTCGGCTCTCGCCAGCAGGGCGAGGCCTCGCCCGCGTCCCAGCCCCAGCAGGCAACCGCGCAACCGCCTCCCCCGGAACCAACCAACGCTACACCACCAATCAACAATTCCGAACCATTGCCACCGGAAGACGACGACGTGCCGTTCTGAAGTTTTCGAGAAACAATCTACTACCTGGAAAATTTATGGCCAAAACCGAAGTAATTCTTACTCATAACATCATAGGCTTGGGCGCCGAATCCGACCAGGTCAAGGTCGCTGCAGGCTACGCCCGGAACTACCTCATCCCTCGCGGCCTCGCGATTCCCCTAACCGCAGCAAACAAGAAACGCCTCGAGGCACTCAAAAAACGCCGCGCCGAACGCGAAGCCCAGGAACTCAATACAATGGCCGAGCTGGCACAGTCTGTTTCCAAGTTGCTGCTCAAGATCACTGTCAAGACCGGTGCCGATGGCAAAATGTTCGGTGCCATCACCGCCGGCACAATCGCAGACGAACTCAAGCATCAATACGACGTCACACTCGACAAAAAGAAGATTCACCTCGAAAGCCCAATCCGCACTCTCGGCGAGCACGAGGTCGAACTTCGACTTCATCCCGACGTCACGTCCAAACTCAAAGTGCTCGTCGAAAGCAGCACGCCGCTTGAATTGCCTGTGGCCGCTCAGCCTGCTCCCGCGAAAGAAGCTCAGCAGCAGGAAACCGCTGCAAAACCAGCAAAGCAAGCTCGGGAAAAGAAGGAGAAAACTCGAACTGCTGGCAAGGGTCAGCCTGCCAAAGAACCCAGGCAGCGACCGGCCAAAGAGCCCAAAGCTAGAGCGCCAAAAGAGTCCAAGCCGGAAGAAACCAAGACGGCCAGGAAAAAAGCCGAGCCAAAGAGCCCAGAGGCACCCGCAGAGCCTGGTCAACAGTGACCTTGCCCGCGGGTTCGACCGGGCGTTTGTCCCGGAAGTCTCAGCGTAATCAAGGTCTGAGTGTGTCGGGCAGTGTGCCTGTTGGATTCCCTGATCATCCGAGTTTCTCCGGGATTTCTTTCATCGGCCCCATCCAACGCAACTCGCGTTCGATGTCGTCGTGCATCCGGTACTTTTTTGCCACCTCGGAGATTTTTGCGCCGCGGACATCTATATTGGCGAGCTCTGCATTGCCAAGTCCGGCTCTTGCGCAAAAGGCAAGGTACCCAACCCACTGCGGATCAATTCCCATGGCTTCGAGGGCGACACGATCTGCTGCAACGTAGTCTGTGGAAGCAATGGCAATTCGTGATGGGACCGCACTGCCGCTGCCGGGGCCGTTGCCTTCCATGCCTTCCCAGCCATCAAGCACTGCCAGGCCCCAGTAAGGTTGAAGCCGCTGGGCGGTCAGCGCAATGTCAACGTGAGTTTGTCGTACCCCCCCATGGTAAAGGCGCTTGTCGTTCCATCTTGGGCTTTCTTTCTGTGCGCTGTGCAGAGGCGCGCCGAGAGCCATGTTCTTGATTGAGAGCGTGGCGACAACCGTATTGTGCGTTTTGAGTATGGCCGAGGAGATGACATAGGCGTCAGGGTCAAGCAGCCGAGCCGCAAGACGGACGTGCACCATGTGAAGATCGCCGTTTAATATCGTGTGGGTCTTGTATTGTCCTTCTTCGTTCAAGTCCACCAATTGTACCTTCAGAGGCTTGTGTTCCTCGGCAAGCACCGCATACCCGAAATGATCAAATCCTTCCGTGGTGAACCCGGCTGAGGATTCGGCTATGATGACCGGTCCTTTGAATCTGGGAGCAAGAAAATCAAGGATGCCATGCAGTGCATCGACGTGCGTTGACGCCAATTGATTCGAAGTGCTCACAATGTTTGGCTTGATAACAACGTGTTTCTTTGTCGCGAGCACTGGCATGATCTGGTCTTCGATTGCCACCAGAGCTTCACTGATGCTCTGTCGTCTGCTTGTGCCTTTTATCACTGAAACCGCCGAACGGCGAAGCTCGGCGGCAGACCGCTGCCCAGAGTCAGTCTTCACTTGTTCGTCTTGAGACCGCAACAGGGTTGTGGACCCGGCAAAGGCCGCCGCCGTCCACAGAAATCCGCGACGAGAAACTTTCGGGTTTCGAGTATTCATACGAATGTAATCAGAAGAATGTTGCTGGTTGCCTGCCACAAATGCGCCTGTTTGTTCATCATGCGACTTGCCCGGTGCGCCAACCGACGCGCCTTTGTCTATCAAACCAGGGTGCTCCTTGCAACATTTAGGCTACATATTTCTCAGCGCGGCGCAGCCGCAACCGAATGATCGCGGCGAGACAAATGCGTTCGTTCCATGCTTGGCACTCCGTCGCGCCGCGCTGAATGGGGCGACTTCGTCGCCCAAGGGGAGATGCGTGTGGTATCGGTGGTTGAGTGGTTTGCCAGCAAAGGTCTCGAACGATCCGTTGATTTGTGACTGCAGCGTAGATTTTCCAATATTGTAGTCAAAGGCCGCACTGTGGTGACCGCACTACTCGCTGCCAGGGAAGCAGATGCCGAGAAATTGACCAGACTTGCAGTCAGAAAATCTTCGCGAATATGATGGACTCTTCACTATAACTATATGGCGTGCCCGGCCAGTCTGGGACGCAGCCCTGCTAAAATTGAGTTGAATATCCGGCTTGTTTGGGGAGGAATACTGGCATGGCGACCACTAACTTGACCGAAGAACAAAAAGCACAGGTCCGCAAATGGCTTGACGAAGGCCTGCAACTGGCAGAAATCCAAAGCAGACTCGAGTCGGAATTTGGCCTCCGAACAACATACATGGAAGTAAAACTTCTGGTGAGCGACTTGCAAGTTTTGCCAAAGGACCCGGAGCCTTTGGATCGCCAGGACAAGAAACCTGCGCAGGCTGCACCCGGCAAGGGCGCGCAAGATGGGAAGAACGCCACTGAGCAACAGGACAAACCGGCGCGCGGTCGTCTGTCGGTTACGATGGACCAAATAGCCAAGCCGGGGGCGGTTGTCAGCGGATCTGTCACTTTCAGTGACGGGAAGAGGGCAAACTGGTACGTGGACGAATACGGTCGGCTGGGCATAGCGCCGGCGGAGCGGGGTTATCGACCGACGGAGGCTGACATGCGCGAATTTCAGATTGCGCTTGAACAGGAACTTGCACGCCAGGGGTTTTAGAGCAATGCACAGGCAGCGACTTTTCCTTGCCGCGTTTGTTTTGGGCGCGGTCGTGGGTGGAACATTAAACAGCATTTCGGGGCTTGCGGCGGAACCCGTTCAAACCGAGATCATAAGGACGGTGGAACCGGTTGCGCGTCTGTCCACCAACCGCGTGATTACCCCGGTCAACCAGGTGGTGACGCCCATTGGCATTCAAATCGAACTTCCGGGATTGCGGCCACAGGCGATAGCCCTTAGCCCGGATGGCAAGTTGTTGGCCACTTCAGGCAAGACCCACGAAGTGATCATTGTGGACCCTGTCCTGGGCTCGATCCGGGAGCGGGTTGACCTGCCCTCTGACAAGGCAACTGAAGCGCCTGCGGAAGCTGTCTCGACGCATATTCTCGAACCGGACAAAGAGGGGCAGTTGAGTTACACGGGTCTGGTTTTCGCGCCGGACGGGCGCAGGCTGTACCTCGCAAATGTCAGGGGTAATGTGAAAGTTTTCGCGGTTAGCCGGAGCAACACAGTTTCCGGGTTGTTCACGATCCCGCTGCCGCCGGCCAACGCTCCCGGCAGAAAGGAAGAAATACCGTCGGGGCTTGCGGTGTCTGCCGACGGGAAGAGACTTTATGTGGTGTGCAATCTGTCGAATCGGCTGGTTGAGTTGGATGCAGCAACCGGGCGTGTGTTGAGGGTTTGGGAAGTTGGGTTTGCGCCGTATGATGTTGTGATTGTTGGCAACAAGGCTTACGTGAGCAACTGGGGCGGACGTCGTCCCGATGCGGCGAGTGTAACCGGACCTGCCGGACGTGGGACACGGGTGAGGGTTGACCCCGTACGGCACATAGCCAGCGAAGGGTCAGTGACGATTATCGACCTTGGAGAGAACCGGGTCGTGAAGGAGGTTTTGACAGGGTTGCATGCGTCTGCGCTGTGCGCTTCGCCGAACGGGCGATATGTCGTCGTCGCCAACTCGGCGAGCGACAATCTGACCGTGATCGACACCCGTACGGACGAAATCGTCGAGACCATCTGGGCCAAATCGAATCCGGCTGACCTGTTTGGGGCCAGTCCGACTGCGTTGGCGTTCGACCGGAGTGGGCGTCGATTGTTTGTTTGCAATGGCGGGATGAACGCGGTTGCGGTGATTGATTTCAAGCCGCGCAAGTCGCGGTTGCTTGGTTATGCGCCTGTCGGCTGGTTCCCGGGAGCGATTGTTTACGATCACCGTCGAGATGCTCTTTATGTGGCGAACATCAAAGGCATCAGCGGCGGGCGGCGCAACGCGAAGACGGGTCGAATCGAGTACAACTCGCATCAATACCATGGGTCGCTTTCGTTGTTTCCAGTGCCAGGCGCTCGGGCGCTCGAGGCGCACACGGCCACGGTGCTTCACAACTGCCGCGCACCGATGATTGCGGCGTCGCGGTTGCCTGCTCGCCCGGGCCAACCCCCGCGCCCGGTTCCGGAGCGTGTTGGCGAGCCGAGCGTTTTCAAGCACGTCGTCTATATCATCAAAGAGAACCGCACATACGATCAGGTTCTTGGGGATGTGAAGGAAGCGAATGGCGATCCTGACCTGTGCGTGTTTGGGGAGGAAGTGACTCCGAACCAGCACAAGATGGTGAGGGAATTCGTGCTATTGGACAATACATATTGCTCGGGGATTCTCAGCGCTGATGGACATCAGTGGACTGACACCGGTTATGCGACGGATTACATGGAGCGTTCCTTTGCCGGGTTCCCGCGGAGTTACCCTGACGGAATGGAAGACGACGACGTTGATGCGCTGGCTTATGCGCCTTCCGGGTTTATTTGGGATAATGCGATCGCGCATGGCAAAACGCTCCGAGATTATGGTGAGTTCGCGATTACCGAAGCTTCATGGAAGGACAAGAACCGGCGAGGTTCTCCAAAGTTTCTTGATTACTACAACGATTTCATCAACAAGACCGGGCTGATAAACATCAGCAGCCGCCCGGCCATTGAATCGCTTCGGCCCTATCTCTGCACGAACACTGTCGGATGGGACATGGCCATTCCGGATGTCTTCCGGGCTGCAAAGTTCATCGAGGAACTGCGCGAATTCGAGCGAAAGGGCGAGTTCCCGAACCTCGTGATAATTTGCCTGCCGAACGATCACACGTCAGGGACTGCGGCAGGCAAACCCACACCTGCAGCGCAGGTTGCGGACAACGATCTTGCGTTCGGACAGATCGTCGAGGCGATAAGCCACAGCAAGTTCTGGAAAGAAACATGCATATTTGCGATCGAGGACGACCCGCAGGCAGGCTGGGACCACGTGAGCGGGTATCGCACGACAGCTTACGTGATCAGCCCCTATACGCGCCGCGGTACAGTGATCAGCACCCAATACAACCAGACCAGCATTCTTCGCACGATCGAGCTCATCCTCGGCCTGCCGCCGATGAACATCATGGACGCCAGTGCGACGCCGATGACCGATTGTTTCACGGACACGCCTGATTTCACCCCGTTCGTGGCCGTGCCCAACCGCATTCCGCTGGACCAGATGAATCCGGATCCGAAACAGGTCTCGAATTCTTTCATGCGCAGGCTGGCAAAGGCGTCGGAAAAACTGCCGCTCGAAAAGGTCGATCAATGCCCTGAGGACCTTTTGAACAGAATCATTTGGCATGCGATGAAAGGCCCGGACGTTGCTTATCCGGTGTGGGCTGTACACGCCAGTCTGGAAGATGACGATTGATCGTTTCGAGCGCGCATTGGTTTTTTTGTTGTGAAATTGAGGTATTGGTGGGAACGAGTTTTTTGTGGGGCCGCGCTGATTGCGTTCGTGGCGGTCATCAGAGCCGATGCAGGTGCCCGGGTTGCTGAAACCGAAGCCGGCTCAGCGAACAAACCAGTCCCCTTGGTTCGCGCTCACGCTCACAACGATTATGAACACGCACGACCGTTGCTGGATGCTCTTGACTGCGGGTTCTGCAGCTTCGAGGCAGATATTCATCTTGTCGATGGCGAGCTGCTTGTGGCGCATGACCGCATCCGCGCTCGGCCGGATAGGACGTTGACCGCGCTGTATCTCGAGCCGCTTCGACGTCGGATACTCGGGAATGGTGGGCGCGTTTACCGCGGCGGCCCGGTTTGCACCTTGTTAATTGACATAAAGTCCGAAGGCGAACCGACCTACGAGGTTTTGCACAAGCAACTGGCCCGTTTTTCCGACGTTCTGAGCGTGTTCACCGATGGCAGGATTGTCACCAATGCTTTGATCGTGCTAGTTAGCGGGAATTGCCCGCGCGAAACAATGGCTGCACAACCGCTCAGATACGCCGCATGCGACGGTCGCAAGCCGGATTTGGATTCAGATGTGCCCGTCGGTCTTGTTCCACTCGTGAGCGAGCGTTGGGGCAGCTTGTTCAAATGGCGCGGCACAGGGCCTATGCCTGAATCGGAACACGAGTTGCTCCGTGCGCTGGTTGACAAGGCGCACGCGCGGGGACGGCGGATACGGTTTTGGGGCACGCCGGACACACCGGAATTCTGGCGCGTGATTTATGATGCAGGAGTGGATTTGTTAAATGCCGACAAGCTCACCGTGCTTCGCGATTTTCTCCTGTCAGAAGGGCGCGCGGTTTTATCTGACCCGGAAATCTCGCCGGCCAACACCCCGGGAACACAAATACGTTAAAGCCGGTGAGATTCGGCTCAGCGCGGCGCAGCCGCAGCCGAAGGATCGCGGCGAGATAAACGCGTTTGTTCCAGACTTGGCACTTCGCCGCGCCGCGCTGAAAGGGGCGACTTCGTCGCCAAATGGGGAAATGCGAGTGAGATCAGCGGCCGAACAATTCGAAGGCAAAAGTCTCCAACCACGTGCTAACCTGTGATTTCGGCGCAGATTATCCTATATCATACTCCAAAGACCGCCGTGTTGTAATCGCACTGATTGCTGCCAGAGAAGCGGATACTGACAAATTGACTAAACTCGCAGTCCGAAAATCTTCGCAAAAATGATCGATTTTTCAATATAGGTATTCAGGGACCTGCTTTTCTCTGACCTTCATCCCAGGCGTTGCCTTGCGAGTGCGCCCGGTGTGCGGACGTTTCCTGTTCGGACGGTCAATCTTTGTGAGTCCATATAATCGAGCAGGGGGACGGCGTATTTGCGGCTTACGCCGAGGGCGTCGCGGAATTGCATGGTGGTAAACGACGGCGCGTGCGCGAACAATTGAAGTACCACTGCTTGCGCAGCGGCGATCGCATCAGAGTGAAAGACAAGCTCTTTGTCTGGCTGTACGGCTTTGCCCTGCTCGATCAGCAGTTTGATTGCTGAATCAACAACGTTCTGCGGAAGACCAAGCGCTTTCGCCATCTCAGGCTTGCTTGGCGGAGAGAATCGGGCGCCGCGCAGCAGAGATTCGACTTGCTGTACAGCCAATTCCTCTTGTGATGACACTGAAACGCGCCAGCCTGAAATTGCGACGAGGTCGCCTCGGCGTTCGAGCTCGCCTTCCCGGGTCACTATTTCGATTGCCATGCTCAAGACATCTTTATCCTCAGCAAGTCTTGCAGCCAGGAAAGCTGAATGGCCGGGTGACGCAGCGGCGTTTCCCTGGTTTTGGGCTTGTTTATCCTGTGCTCCGGGAGATTCGAGAACGGTGTTCAGGGCCTCTCCTATTTCGCGTGGGTGAAAGCCAAGACGCTTTGGATTCGTGGTGTGCAACATCCGCACTGCCGATATAACAAGGTCGGCCAGGGCCTCGACTGAGTCGATGTGCACGAATTGGCCGTTTGAATTTTGAACCGCGCGCCCGGTTGCGATGAGCGCGTGCAGGTCTGGCAGCATTTCTGTTCCGGATCGAAACGAAAGTCGTGCCCACTCAGAGAATGTCAGAGGGCGGTCGCTTTCCCGGAGCAGTTGCTCGATCCAATGGCGCGGCTGATCGATGACCGCGGCGCGCATGCGCAGATTCGAGATTGTCCATGGGCGACGACGGCGGAGTTTAACGTTGCTATTGCCCAGGACCCGGCCTCCGCCGATGGTTGTGAGCCGGCCCTGTTCGCTGCCGGGCAACGAGGCTCTGACGACGAATCGGTCGCCGGGCAGGAGACCGAGCGGTTCTGAGATGCGCAACTGAATCATCTGGGACTGTCCGCCGACCATGCGGTCGGTTTCCAGAAACGCGAGTTTTGCCATGACCGATGCGGTTCCGATGTGAAGATGGACTTCGGTGTTGTCCCTGAGTTCGCCTGTGACATTGGGGAGAAGTTTGAATTCGGCTTCGGCCATCAGCACGGGCAAAAGCGCGTCGGAGCAGGTCACCACCATTCCGCGTTTCAGCGTGGTGTGTTCGAACTCCGGAACGTTCATTGCGACGCATTCACCGGCGCGGCCTTCCGAGGCATCTTGACCGTACACTTCGAGGCGCCGAACGCGGCCTTTTATGTTTTCGGGCACAAGGAACAACTGGTCGCCGGGTTTGACATTGCCGCTGGAGGGGATGCCTGTAACCACTGTGCCGAAGCCCTTGATGGTGAAAGCGTCTGCGATCCATGTGCGAAACAATCCCGTGCACGGGCGGGAATCGCAGGCATCGATCTCCGCCGCAAGAGCGTCGTAAAATGCGTCGAAACCTTCGCCTGTGACATTGGACAGGGGGCAGATTTGTGCGGATTCGAGGAAAGTGCCTGTGAGGAATGTTCTCAATGAACTGAGCACTTCATCGCGCCGGGAGGGTTCAACGAGATCGATTTTTGTCAATGCGACCAACCCGCGCCGGACGCCCATCAATGTCAGGATGTCCAAATGCTCACGTGTCTGCGGCATGATGCCATCGTCGGCGGCGACGACGAGGATTACGATGTCGATGCCGTGGGCGCCTGCAACCATGTGCCGGATGAAATCAACATGGCCGGGCACATCGACTACTCCGATGACACGGTTATCGGGTAAACGGCACGGTGCAAAGCCGAGGTCAAGAGTCAGCCCGCGCGCTTTTTCTTCTGCCAAAGTGTCTGTGTCACATCCGGTCAGCAGCTTGACAAGTGCTGTCTTGCCGTGATCCACGTGCCCGGCTGTGCCGAGCATGATGTTTTTACTGCCTGCCATGGACCGGATCTAACGGTTATGAATTCTTGAGTATCGTCGGTGTTCTGTTAACAAGGTTTCTCAGGTGCAACTTGCGAGTGGCGTATCAATTGCGTTTGCCACTCGACGCAGCGCTTGTGCGATAGTGTCAATCTGGGCGTCGGCAACTGTTCGCATGTCCATGCAAACACGATCCTGTTCGATGCGGGTGAAAATGCACGCGTCATCGAGGCGCAAGCGTTTGGCGAGCTCGGAAGCGCTCAGCCCCTCCATTTCCACTGTCACAACCACGCTTGGTATTGCCTGGGTTGGGAGCGATCCGCTGCCGAGGTAGGACACACCATTCTCGATTCTTGCGAGCAGCTTTGGGGCGAGCGGCTGGATCAGTTCCAGAATCCGTCGGGCGCGCGTTTGCAAAGTCTCCGTTGGGGTGGTGAGCATGCTGTATGTCGGGTGCGAGCTGGCCAATTGATCCGGCCTTCTGAACAACTGCAACGTGCGTTCGAGCACCATGAGGCAGGTTTTGTCCACTCGAACGGCCCGCATCAACGGGTGTTTTCGGATGATGTTGATGACGTCTTTTCGGCCGATGATGATTCCAGCCTGAGCAGCGCCCATCAATTTGTCGCCACTGCTGAGGACAAGGTCCGCGCCGGTCTTGATCGATTCGCTCATTGTTGGTTCGTGGGGCATTCCGAACCGTTCGAGTGGTACAAGCGCGCCTGCCCCGAGGTCGTCGATCAACAGCAGATTGTGTTCGTGCGCGAGCTTTGCAAGGTCAGGCAACGAAGGTTCGCTTGTGAATCCGACTATCCGGTAGTTGCTGGGATGCACGCGCATGATTGCGACCGTGTTCGGCGTGATTGCACGCGCGTAATCTTTCAAATGAGTACGGTTTGTGGCGCCGACCTCGACAAGCCGGGCACCGCTTTGGGCCATTACTTCCGGAAGCCGAAATGAACCGCCGATTTCGATCAGTTGGCCGCGGGACACGATGACTTCTTTGCCTGTGGCGGTTGCAGCAAGGACCAGCAGGGTTGCAGCGGCGTTGTTATTCACCACTGTGGCAGCTTCGGCACCGGTCAGTTCAATCAACAGACTTTCGACGAGCTCGTCGCGTTCGATTCGCTCGCCTGTTTCGCGGTCGATGGCCAGAGTGCAGTAACCCTTAAGTTCGTCCACGATCGAATCCACGACCTGTGCAGGGAATACGGCTCGCCCAAGCCCGGTATGGAGGATAATGCCAGTGGCGTTGACGGCTGATCTGACCCGGGGTGCGACACGCTCTTGCATGAGTTTGGTGGCGCGCGCCAGTACTGAATCAACGCTGGCGTGGATTGGTCCGCAACGCCCGGCACGATCGCTCAGAATTGAAGACCGAATTTCGGCAACCGCCTGGCGGAGACAGTCGGCGACCAGAGATTGCGGTTGTTCAGCCAACCAGCGTGTGGCGACGCTTGTTTTGAGCAATTCGGTTATCGACGGGATTCGGGCCAACAAATCATGTTTCACATCTTCGCCCATATGATCGACTCGGGGGATCTGAAATCGCCGGCTTCTCCAATTATCATTCTGCTCGGGCTATTATGCCGATTACGGTGTTCGCGGTCAATGGCGCGGTTTACGGTTGCGGGTGTGAAGGACGAATGAATAGCGTCAAATGGATTTTATCAAATAGGTATGGCAGCATGCGTTGTTCGGTTGCGGCTGCGCCGCGCTGCGCCGCATGCGGGTTGGCCTTTTTTTGTACCAATGTCAATGGCGTTTCAAAAATGAGAAACAGGCGAAATTTTCTGAAGCAAGCCGGTGTGGGTGGTATTTCTCTGGCCGCATGGCCGTGGGTTGCCAGAACCGGAGAGCAATCGATTGCATCACAGACGCCGGACTTTCTGAGTTTCAGCACGGCGCCGTCTTTGCAAAATCCGTCGGCGACAGGTGTTACTGTTGCCGTGGGCGTCAACAAGCCGTGCACAGCATGGGTTGAGTACGGGGAGACCGAGCAACTTGGCCGGGTGGCAACAGGATCGCGCCACGGGTTGAAACCGTACGACGCGCGGGCGCATCATGTTCGCATTGAGGGGCTACGTCCGGGGCAGCATTGTTTTTATCGGGTCCATGCATGTGCCGTCGAATTCAAAAGCGCCTATGACATACGGCGTGGCGAGACCGTGACGTCGGACATTTACAGCTTTCGGACGTTTGACCCGGCAGCCAAAGAAACGCGATTTGTTGTTTGGAATGACACTCACGAAAACGCCGAGACAATGGCGAAGTTGATGATTCACACAGCAAAGCATTCCGCAGATTTTCATGTCTGGAATGGCGATGTCACAAACGACAACTACACCGAAGACAAAATGGTTGAGCATTACCTTGGCGCCGGCGGACAGCCGCTCGCGCGTGAAACACCTTTGTTGTTTGTCCGCGGCAACCATGACACCCGCGGTCCTGCTGCGCGGGCGTTGCCCCGGTATCAGGAAACACCCAACGGACGGTTCTATTACGGGTTCAGGCACGGACCGGTCGCAGGCGTCGTGCTGGACTCGGGCGAAGACAAGCCCGACAGCACTAAGGTGTATGCCGGGTTGGGCGATTTCATTGCATATCACGAGGAACAGACTGCGTGGCTCCGACGTGAGCTCGAACAACCGTATCTGCGCGATGCCCGGTTCAGGGTCGCTTTTTGTCATATTCCGTTGTGGTGGGCTGACAAACGATATCCTGAAGACCAGAACGATCCCCGGTTTCGATGGCATGAGTTGTTGGCAGACGCTCATTTTTGCATGGTGATTTCCGGACATACGCACAGCACAGGCGTTTTCCCGCCGAACGACCACAGACCTTACGCGCAAATTATTGGCGGTGGGCCGAAGCCGGAAAATGCCACGTTGATCTGCGGTGTTGCGACATCAGAAAAACTCGCCATCAGCGTGCTGAACACCGAAGGCGTCGAGCTGAACTGGTACGGAACATTTGCACCGGATTGATGCGACCGGGCCGGCTGTATAGTCACACTTAGCCCGCATATTTCTCAGCGCGGCGCAGCCGCAACCGAATGATCGTGGCGAGATAAACGCGTTTGTTCCAGACTTGGCACTCCACTGCGCCGCGCTGAAAGGGGCGACTTCGTCGCCAAATGGGCAGATGTGAGTGGGATCAGTGGCCGGAAAGTTCGAAGGCAAAAGCCTCGAACGACGCGCTGATCTGCAATTTCCGCGCAGATTATTATGTTATACTCCACTCCAAAGGCCGGACTCTGGTGACAAATTGAGCAAACTTGCAGTCTGAAAATCTTCGCAAAAATGATCGATTTCTCACTATAATTGTCCAGCCCGGCGCGACAGAGCGCTCACCTCGTAAGGAACACCTCTACCACGCCCAGATCATTCGGCTGCGGTTACGCCGCGCTGGATAATTTTATAGTGAGTAACCGATCATACTTGCGAAGACTTTCAGGCTGCCAGTTTGCTCAACTTGTCAGTATCTGATTTTCTGGTACCGAGCATTGCGCTCACCACGGGTGCGGCCTTCGAAGTATTACATTGGATAATCTCCGCGCGACCAAATTTGGGGACAGACACGATGTCCGGTATGCCGATCAGGAACGTTCAACGTGAAACGTTCAACTCTCAACGTTCAACGGGGCGACCGAAAGGGCGCATGGTAGGCGGGATATGGGGACAGACACGGAATTCAAGCACCATGCGAACCCCACTGTCCGCCGTGGGCGACGAAGTCGCCCCTTTCAGCGCGGCGGGACACAGCGGTATTCCTGCAACCAGCACAATGGTTGCGTCTCGAACATTTGGTTGCGAGTGTGGCCGACGCTGTGGCTAACTTTTCCCGTGCGGGTTTACACGAGATACAAACCGATACGGCCAAAGTGGCACTGGCACAACGCATGGTACGCGTTGGGGTCAGTCGTCGGATTGTTGTTCTTGGGGTGGATGATTTGGCGCATGGCGCGAAGCTACGACGTTCAACCTGCGCTCGTGGAAAACAAACCTCTGTCTGCCCGGGCACCAGTGCCGGCCCAACCGGCTCGGCCGACGAATGCTCCTGTTGCACAACCGGTGCAGCCCATGGTTACAAACACCGCGCCAGCTTTGCAGCCGGACATAGCCGAGACACCCGGGATGCGTCCCGTGCGCGATGTGCTTGAAGCTCAGATTGCTTTGGCGGCCCGGGGAATATCGTGCGGGCCGTTGGACGGAGTTCTCGGGTCCCAGACACGCGCGGCATTGCGAGCATACCAACGCAGCGCGGGCCTGCTCATTAGCGGCATGCTTGACGCACAGACACGCCGGGCTTTGACCGTGAAAACGCCCGTATTCACCAACTACGTTGTGACCAGGGAAGACGTCGCAAGGCTGTTGCCCGTGAGTCCAACGTGGGTCGGAAAATCGCAGCAGTTGCGAATGGACTACGCGACGTTGCTTGAATTGATCGCTGAAAAGACACGATCGCATCCGGGTCTGGTGCGGCGCCTGAACAATGGTGTTGACTGGGACGCTTTGGGACCGGGTACAGCAGTGACCGTGGTGGCTCTCGAAGAACCGCGCGTCAGGGCTCAAGCTGCATCGGTTCGGATTTCGTTGGCGGACAAGATTCTCGAGGTGTTCGATGCCGATGGAAATCTGATCGCACATTTCCCGTGCAGCATTGCGCGGGCGGTTGAAAAGCGACCGCTCGGCCAGTTACGGGTGGTGACCGTTGTTCGCAATCCGAATTACACTTTCAATCCACAGTTGTTTCCAGAATCTGCGGAAGCAAGGCGTTTGACCCAGAAACTGATCATACCTCCCGGACCAAACAACCCTGTCGGGACCGCGTGGATTGGACTGGACAGGCCCGGGTACGGCATTCATGGCACGCCGAATCCCGAACAAGTCGGGCGCACGGAATCGCATGGGTGCTTTCGTCTCGCCAATTGGGATGCGGAGTTTTTGGCCGGGCTGGTTTGGGTTGGAATGCCGGTTTACGTAGAATAGAGAGCGACGGCGATGAACGTGGCGGTCGTGCCGTCCGGAGTGTTCAGACCGGTATCGATGGTTTACCGATCGGAAGCGTTTTGCTGAAGAACTGCGGCACATGCGCGGCGGAGGTATTCTTCGTACTGCCAATCGCCGCTGCTGCCTGTCTGGCGTGTTACGACAAGATCGAGGCTTGGGACAAAAGCGATCAGTTGGCCGCCCGAGCCGGGTTTACTTCTGGCATCGGGCGGAATGTTTTCGCCGCTGCGGTTGTCAGCAGGCCAGTGGCGGGCGGGCAATTCCCAGCCATGGGAGAACACTTGTGGGTTGAGCTTCCATCTCATTTCGGGGGTCGTGACGTTGTGGGTAGGCTGAGCTGTTTCGCGGACGAACCATTCCGGGATTATCTGGTCGTTGTTCCAGCGCCCGTTGTGGAGCATGCAATGTGCAATCCGCGCAAGGTCACGGGCCGACAGGCCAAGGCCGTGCGACGGATGTCGGCCGATTTTTTCATTACCGACGTAGTATTGGAACCACCAGTGTTCGATGCCGAGCGGCTTGAACAGGGCTTGTATGGCGAACTCGTCGTAGGGCTTGCCGGTGACGGTTTCGCAGACCAATGCGGCGTGTGCGAAAGCATGCGTTGAGTAACCGCAACCTGTGCCGGGATCGAACGCGAGTTTTGCTGTGCGCTGGTCTCCGGTGTGGCCGAGGATGTATTCCCAGGGCCCGTCATTGGGCGCGCCGGTGGCCTCCGGGCAAATCCCGGAAGTGTGATTGAGCAACTGCCTTACTGTTATTTGTGCTTTGCGAGGATCTGACAGCGGCTGTGCCCATGGGATGAAATCGAAAGCACGATCGTCGAACGTCATTTTCCTCGGCGTTTTTCCGTTTTGGCTCAATTCGGAGGCAATGGCCAACGTCGTGGCGCAGATTGCTTTGGACACCGAAGCGACGCGGCCTGTGTCGGTTTTCGAGCTGTTTCCGCGTTCGAGTTCCAAGACGATGTATCCGTGCCGGATGACGACGGCTGCGAAATCGCGGTTATCTGATTTGAGGAGCCAGTCGCGCAGCTCTTCAAGCTTTGCCGGGTCCATGCCGGCGAGTTGGCGGATGTCATCCGGTTTGTCCAATTTACGCCAACCGCCTTTGGACTCGGGGGCCGGGAAACAAATCTCCGCTTTCGCCGGCTGTGTGCCGGGTTTGGGGGTAGCGAGGCGAATGTCTTTTGTGTTTGCCTGAGACAATTGGCCATGGAGGCGGTGGATGCTCAACGCGGAATCTGTGATGGCGGATTCGATGGCATCCGCAGAACGGCCTGCATGTGCGGCAAGGACGAGGCACAGAGCTGAGATGATGACGTGAGTATTCATTTGCAGCGTTTTTGCATTGCTTCGCGGGTTGTGGCTGATGATGCTCAACCGAATAATGAGTTTGATTGCCAGGTGCATTCTGAAATTCAAATGTCAGAGCTGGTCGCAGCCGCAATCGAATGCCTTACCGGGCGTGTGTTTTGGCTGAAAGTATTCTTGTGGGGCACGACCTGCTTTGAGAAGCTTTTTTGCAATGCAGTTAACCTTTCAACGGAGAGGGACCATGAGTCGGTCATTGAGTTTTTCAGCGATCGTTCTGGCGTGTTGTGCTGCGCTTACACCGGGTTGCGCCATCAGAGGCAAAACCACGCTTGAACGGCAAATAGGCGAGTCGGTTGTCTTTATAGAGCAAGAACCGGCGTCGTTGGCGCATGTTCCCGTCCCAAGC
>Ga0078972_1001499_pt1 | contig 86591 bp, 78 predicted proteins | sample YelNatPaOPGAMG01_FD_67568 | JGI IMG/M metagenome (GOLD analysis project Ga0078972, IMG submission 67568) | Hot spring thermophilic microbial communities from Obsidian Pool, Yellowstone National Park, USA - OP-RAMG-01 (SPADES assembly) (version 2) | ecosystem: Environmental > Aquatic > Thermal...
GTTACCCTCCTGTATCCCCAAAATGGATGTTCTGCCTTTATCTCCTTTATCCTCCTTAGAAGTTCACAGTCCTTGAGGTCTCCTTCTGCCCACTCAATAACCTTTACTTCTTTCGCTGAATGATAACCGCTCCTCGATATCCCTTAGGCACAGGAGGCACCTTAATCGTGTATCCAGCTTCTTTGAGCATCTCCACTATTTCTATCTTGTTCCCAGTAGCTCCTCTGTTTTTTTAAAATCTCTATCTGTATGGCCTGCTTGCCTATAATCTTCTGAAGTCTTTCTATCTCTCCCTTGTGGTGGTTATCATCAGATGTGCCATTGATAAGTCCTTTCCTACCTGACTCAAGAAATTTATCCCTCCAACGATAATAAAGAACCTGGCTAATTTTTTGCTCTCTGCAAATCTCAGCTACAGATTTAACTCCCTTCAGTCCTTCCAAAACTATTGCCATTTTTTTTCTTCTGCTGACCATTTCCTTTGTTTTATTTATCCAATTCCCCTTTATAGAGATTTCCTCCCTTCATATGCAGAAAGTTTAACCTCCACAAATTGCCTGTGTCCACTCTCTGAAGTGTTCACTATACAGGTATCTCTTGGTTTATTGCCGTATAGCTTTTTATACCGTTCTTCAACCCAATCAACAACCGCTCAGTGTTCTAAGTCTTCCTTCTGATGTTTTTGAAAAAACTCCATTATTAGTTCAGAAATAGTCTTTCTTATTTTTGTCATTTATTTTACTCCTTCAACACTTGCTAACATGAGCGGGTTGAGTTGGAATTCTTTTACAAGTCTATTTTTTGCAATTTCACAATAATTTTTATCAATCTCAATCTCTACCCCTTTTCTATTTGTTAATACGCACGCAATCAGAGTTGACCCGCTTCCTACAAAAGGGTCTAAAACAGAGTCCCCCACAAAAGTAAAAAGTTTTATGCATCTTTTAGGAAGTTCAACCGGAAATGGAGCTGGATGGCCAACTTTTGTTTTACTTTCACCCATAAAAGTGCAAACGTCATTAGTCCACTCAATAGATTCTTTTTTTGTTATATCCGATGTTTTGCTACCACTAATTTTTTCCATCTTTTTTTATATAAAACAGCGATCATTTCCACAGCTGCGATCACATAAGGAGCAGTGGCTGATTACCAGGACCACCAAGCAGTTCGTCTTGAGATATTCTGTTCATTCCATACAATTGTAGCATGATATTTAAACCCAATTTTTTTTGCGATAGTAATAATATATGCATAGACACTTTGTTGCCCACCTTTATTTTTATCAAGAGGGATGTTTAAGCAAAAACGCCCATCATCTTCTAAAACTTTGTATTCCTTCTCCATCCATTTATGTGTAAATTCAAGATAAGCATTATAAGGTATGTTATCATGAAAAGAGTTGTATCTGATATCAACGTTATATGGTGGAGATGTTATGATAAGATCTATGCTATCATCCTCAACACAATCTGTAGTTAGAAAATCATCAATATATATCGCTACATTTCTTGCGCTAAAGTAAGGTTTTTCATTCATAGTTGTTTAATTCCTTCTATCTTTTTGAGAACTTCGCCTAATGTTCTAAGGGTTAAAGAAATCCAGCACTCTATCCATTTTGGTTCTACTTTTAAACCATCGAGATTGTCAATTACTATGTTTCTAACTTTCAGCCGTCACTTACGGCTTGGGGGTCTGGATTTGAAAAATCTTTGATTTCCATTTTATCACCTATTATCTGCCGGTGTCGTGGAAGGAGAACATGGAAGATCTTGTCCCCAATCCAAACCCCAGGAATTCCACTTTAGTCACCGCATTTCCATCTTTTAGTTATCCATTGACGGAGAAATTGAGGGCAGGTATTTAAGTTTCTGTTGGGTTAAATTGTTTCACCAGTAAAGAGGAGGAGGAAGCATGCAGATGGATATCAACTGCGACATGGGAGAGAGTTTTGGCGCATATGAGTTGGGCATGGATAAAGAGATTATGAAATTCATTAGCTCGGCAAATGTGGCATGTGGTTGGCACGCAGGAGACCCTATGGTTATGGAACGCACCGTGCTCCTTGCCAAAGAGAATAATGTATCTGTGGGTGCACACCCTGGATATCCAGATCTTATGGGATTCGGGAGGCGCTTTATGGATTGTACCCCAAATGAAATCAAAAACTATGTGATCTACCAAATCGGAGCACTTTGGGCATTTTGCAAGGCAAAGGGTATTCAGTTGAGCCATGTGAAGCCCCATGGAGCATTATATCTTAGGTCCGTGGAAGACGAGTTCTTGGCAAGGGCAGTGGCAGAAGCTGTTGCATCAGTGGACAAAGATCTCATATTTGTTGCCCTTGCAGGAGAAAAAGGGAAAAAGCTGCGTAAGATCGCAGAAGAGCTGGGCCTTAAAGTTGCCTGCGAGGCCTTTCCAGACAGGGCCTATACAAGGGAAGGAAATCTGGCCCCGAGAAAGATGCCAGGCGCTGTTATCCATGACCCTTCATTGGTGGCAGAAAGGGCCTTGATGATGGCTCAAGAGAAAAAGGTCGTGGCAATAGACGGTTCTGTGATTGAGATAGAAGTCCACACCCTATGTGTCCACGGAGATAACCCCAAGGCCCTGGAGGAAGTGAAGGAGATTAGAAACACATTGGAACAACACGGAGTTCAGATTAAAAAGATGAAAGAGGTGCTCAAAGGCTAAGGATCATGGGCCTGTATGAGGAACCTATCTTGAGGTTTGCAGGAGACAGAGGCCTGCTGGTGGAGTTGGGTGATGAGATAGCCCCTCAGATAAACAAGGAAGTAAGGATCCTCAATCTCCTCATCCAAAGGTCTAATATTCAAGGTGTTGTTGAAACTATTCCAACCTACAGATCCATCCTTGTGTACTATGACCCCTTGGAGATAGACGTTAAGGAACTATGCCTCATCATCAAGAAGCTGGCCTTACAAAAACAAGAGATTGACCTTACAGAGCCCAAACTGGTTGAAATTCCGGTGTGCTATGGGGGTGAGTTAGGTCCTGACATAGAATTTGTGGCCCAATACCACAATCTGGCAGTGGAAGATGTAATAAGGCTACATAGCGAGCCCTTATACCAGATATACATGATGGGCTTTACTCCTGGATTTCCTTTTTTGGGTGGGCTTCCAGAGATCCTTGAAACCCCAAGGCTTCCCACGCCAAGGCTTCAAGTGCCCGCAGGAAGTGTGGGGATTGCTGCAAGACAGACAGGTATCTATCCCATCACAAGCCCAGGTGGCTGGAACCTGATCGGAAGGACTCCCATCAGACTGTTCTTTCCAGAAAGGGAAGAACCTTTTCTTTATAGGCCCGGTGACCTTATCAAGTTTAGGCCCATTTCTTTGGAAGAATTCAGGGATATCCATGCAAGGGAATACGGAGATTCCGATCCTTAAGGTATTGGATCCAGGTCCCATGACCACAGTTCAAGATCTGGGCCGCATAGGCTACCAGGCCCTTGGAGTACCTGTATCCGGTGCCTTGGATCAGATCTCTGCCATGTTGGCAAATTGGTTGGTTGGAAACTGGGCAGGGGAGGCACTCTTAGAGGCAACATTCATGGGGCCTAAGCTTGAGGCCATGGAAGATCTGTGGATTTCAGTAACAGGAGCAAGAGCGATTATAACCTTAAACGGAAGGGAAATTGAAGGCTCGCAGCCCATAAGGGTCAAACCTGGGGATATCCTGTGGATCAAAAGGGCGCTAAAGGGCTTGAGGGTATATGTGGCTGTGAGAGGAGGTATAGCTGTTCCAAGGGTGATGGGAAGCTATTGCACCTATGTACAGGCAAGATTGGGTGGCATACAAGGTAGGGCCTTAATAAAGGGTGATACACTTATGGCCAAGCAAAATAACAAAGACTGGGCAGGGCCAAAAGAGATGTACTTTCCCTATGACCTTGTCTCTGATTTTGAACCAGAGCTAACATTAAGGGCCATTCCTGGTCCACAGGACTACCACTTCAGAAATAGTATAGAGCTCTTTTATTCATCCACCTTCAAGGTGAGTTCAAAGGCTGACAGGATGGGATACAGGCTTGAGGGTCCTTTGATCCCGAAAGATTTGGATGCACCCCAAAGCATCATCTCAGAACCCAGCATGCCAGGTTCCATTCAAGTACCCCCTGATGGGAATCCCATAATCCTGTTGGTGGAACAGACCGTGGGAGGTTATTCCAAGATAGCCACCCTCATATGGCAGGATGTGTCCAGGATTGCCCAGGCAAGACCTGGGGATGAGGTAAGGTTTGAAAGGATTGAACTTACAAAGGCTCACCACCTCTACAAAGAAACCTGGAAACGCCTCAATGATCTGAGGGAGAGGCTTGGTGCGCCCTCTCACAGACCCAGATAGGCCTTTTTCACCATCTCAGAGGAAAGAAGTTCTTCCTTTGTGCCTTGAAGCACCAACCTGCCTGCCTGGAGTACATACCCGTAATCCGCCATTTCCAGGGCCTCTTTTACGTTTTGCTCCACCAGCAAGATGGTTATCCCAGATTCCTTCAATGCCTTCACGGTGCCCAAAAGCTCTGTAACCAGAAGTGGTGCAAGGCCCAAGGATGGCTCATCCAACATCAATACCTTGGGGTTTGACATAAGCCCCCTTCCAATGGCAAGCATCTGCTGTTCTCCTCCGGAAAGGGTGGAGGCAGTCTGAAGGCGTCTTTCTCTAAGCCTTGGGAAGAGCTCATACACGTATTGAAGATTCCTTGAGACAAGACCCTGATCCTTTAAGAGATATGCACCAAGGATGAGATTATCCTCCACCGAAAGCGGACCAAATAGCATCCTACCCTCTGGTACATACACCAGTCCAAGCCTCACTATCTCTTCGGTATGCATATCCTGGATTTCCTTATCCTCAAACAAAATCTTTCCCCTTGATACACGCTGAGCACCCATGATACCCCTTAGGAGGGAAGACTTGCCTGCTCCATTGGCGCCCAGGACCGTGACGGTATTACCTCTTCCGACGGATATGGATACATCTTGCACAACAGGCAATCCCCTGTATCTTACCTCAACTCCTATTACTGCCAAGGCTTGTGACCCCAAAGGCCGATCTCCTTTCTTTACATTTCCCCTCTTTTTTCACCCAAGTATGCCTTTATTACCACAGGATCTTGGACCACCTCGTGGGGAAGGCCTTCTGCAATCTTTCTCCCCGCATCCAATACGATTACCCTTTGACTCAGGCCCATCACAAGTGCCATCACATGTTCAATGAGTATGATGGTGATCCCCATCTCCCTGTTTAGACGAGAAATGGTCTCCTTTACCTCCTCCACCTCGGTTGGATTTAGGCCCGCTGCAACCTCGTCCAACAATAGGAGTTTAGGTTCTGTGGCAACTGCCACTGCCATGGTGACCAACTTTTGCGCAGGCACAGGTATCTCTGAGACCATCCTCTGTGACCAATCCCTTAAACCCATATCTTCTAAGACCCTCAATGCCTTTTGTTTTGCCTTTAAAGGAGACTTTGTCCTCATAAACGTACCCACCATCACATACTCAAGCACATTGAGATCTCCTGTGGCTGCATAGACCTGAAATGTCCTTGCAAGGCCTTTCCTTGCTATTTGGTGGGGATCCAAATTTGTAATTTCCCTCCCATTGAAAATTACCCTTCCAGAGGTAACACGGTGATGCCCTGTTATGCAGTGAAACAAGGTAGTCTTACCGGCTCCATTTGGGCCGATCAGTCCCACCAGCTCTCCCTCTTTCACCTGGAATGAGATATGGTCGTTTGCACGAAGGCCACCAAAGTCCTTTGTGACGTTCTCCACAACCAAAAGCGCCATTAGTTTCTCTTCCTTTTGAACCTCTGCAACATACCCCAAATACCCCTGGGCTCCACTGCCGAGACCACCATGATAATCACGGCATAGATGACCAGATCAATACCTACCAGACCTGCCTTGGCACCCAGCCAGGTCTTGAGATAGCTCTTGAGGGGGATCAAAATGCTAGCACCTATGATTGGACCCCATAGAGAACCCGCACCGCCTAACATGGCCATGAGGGCTATAAGAACGGATATGTCCAGGCTCATGGTGTCTTCAGGCTCTATGTTTTTTATGTAGACAGCATGGAAAGAACCTATTGCGCTTACAAATGCAGTTGCCAAGGCATAGGTCTTGATCTTTGACCAGTGTACATTTATTCCGAGGGATTTGGCCAGGTCTTCGTTATCCCTTATGGCCCTTAGTTGATACCCAATGCGGGAGTGTCTAAACCAGTTTATCACCAATATGGCAATGAAGAAAAAGGCCAAAAGCAAATAATAGTAGTAGATGTCCTCCCTAAAGATGAGCCTTTTAAAGTCAGGGGGAGGATATTTCACAGGGGATATGTGAAGGCCCTTGGCAGCACCCACAAAATCCCACACCTCGAACAGATCCTTCAAGACCAGAGAGGTTGCTATGGTGGCTATTGCAAAGTAATGCCCCTTTAGTTTGAAAAGAGGATAGCCGATCACAAAGGACCAACCCACTGCTATTGCCATGCCGATGGGCATAGAGATCCAGAATGGTACATCCCACCTTAAAAGCATTACTGTGGTGGTATAGGCTCCAATGCCCACATACTGGGCTTTTCCCAAGTCCACCTGCCCTCCATAGCCGCCTATTGCATTCCATCCCATGCCATAGATGGAAAACATAAGGAACTGGATCATGGTGGCCATGGCAAAGGAAGATGGACCTAACAGAGGAAATAATATGAGGCAAGAGGCCAATACTCCTCCGATCCAGAGGTCGGTCTTTTGAAAGGTAAAGGCACTCCTTAACGCTTCCATCCAAATAACCCTTTTGGGCTTATGAGCATTATGATGAAATAAGCGAGATAGACCCAGGTGTACTTGAAGGATGTCATGGGGACCTTGCTCATCCAGCTCCATCCCAAGGTGATGGAAATGAAGTCCCATATGCCCGGAAGTTCTGTGATAAGCCCAACTATCAGGCCTGCCACAAATGCGCCAGGAACACTGCCGAATCCTCCCAAAGCAACTATGGTAAAGGCAAGCATGGTGAAAAGTAGCCCCACATATGGATTCACCGCCCAGAAGTTAACAAGTAGGGCACCTGCAATGGTTACCGTGGCACCTCCTATTGCCCATGCAAGGCCGTTCATCTTGTCTGTGGGGATCCCCACATATCTTGCGCCTTGTGGATTTACTGCAGTGGCTTGCAATGCCTTGCCTGTCTTGGTCTTGTGGATAAAGAGCCATACGCATATAAAGGCCAGGACAGACAATATAGCAGCAGCAAGTTTGGTAGCAGGAATCATGACCCCCATGCCCAATGCCAGGCTTTTTCCCACAAGGATGCCATGGTGTATGGCCCTGTCCTCTGAACCGAAGAAGACCAGGGCCAAGTTTCTAAGAAACAGCATAAGGCCAAAGGTGCCTAAAAGCTGGGCCAACATAGGACCCCTCAGGAGGAACTTCACAAACCCAAAGTAACATACAATCCCCAAGAGAAATCCAACTGCTCCCGCAGCAGGAAGAGTGAGGAGTGGCTCCATTCCAACGCCTTGTGCCACCAAAAGGCCTGTGTACATACCCACCATGAGGAATTCACCGTGTGCAAAGTTTACGATGTCCATAACGCCAAAGATGATGGTGAGGCCCAGGGCAACCAGGGCAAGAACAGTACCTATGAGCACACCTGCCACAAGGGAAGAGACGAGCACATCCAGGGCCAAGGGTTCACCTCCTGTGCATGGTGCGGATGTTTAGTATAGAAGGGTATGGCATAGATCTTAAACGAGTCAGGGGGCCCAAAGCCCCCTTCCATCCTTAATACCCCTTGAACGGATAAATGAGTTTGGATGTGGCCAGTTCAAACGGGTAGACTATCTCCAAAACCACCTCTCCTGCCTGGTTCTTCTGGTATTGCCCTATAATACCAGAGCCCATTATGTTTTGTCCCAGCTCCTCACCTGAGGTGGAAAATTTGATTCCCTTCCATGGCACCACCAGTTGGTCGCCAGGGATATTGATTGCGTTTGCAGCTGCTTGAATTGCCTCAGGCCTCGTGGATCCGGCCTTTTCCAATATTGCCACCCATGTTTGCACACCTGTAAAGCCCCTTGCAGAGGCATCGCTTAAATCGTAGCCTGTCTTTTTCTTGTACAGATCGTTTACCTGGCCTGAGATCTTCTTTACCTGGCCTAACTTGGGCGAAAAGACGGTCCTTGTTAAGATGCCCACAATGTCTTCTCCCAAGGTCGTCCTGAACTCTGGTGTCTCAAATCCTGCATCCTGACCCCATATGAGTTTGGGTTTTGCCTTTTCAGCCTTTAAGGTCTTCACCATGAGGATGGCATCGGAGGTATAAGAGGCAAAAAGGAGTGCATCTGGCTTCACAGCAAGTAGGGAGCGCACCTCACTGGAAAGGTCTGCACTCTTGGCGGTATAAAGGATGTTCTTCTTGAGATCATATCCGTATTCCTTTGCGTATTTTTCCAATAGGGCAGAGGCAGCGGATCCCCACTCAGTCTTCTCGCAGGCCGCTGCCAAGGTATTGAGTTGATCCTTGGGCACAGGGGGCACACCCTTAGATTTCCCTTCACTGAGACCCTTTAGGAACTCAAATAGATCCTTGGTAAAGGTTCCGTCGTGGGGGGTTGTGCGCCAAAACCACTTGTAGCCCTGCTGGGTGAGGGCAGGAGATGTGGAAGAATCGTTTATCATGGGAATGCCGTATTGCTCGCACACTGCACTCACGGCCTTTGTGACAGCGCTGTGATAGCAACCAAGGATCCCCACCACCTTGTCATCCAAAATGAGCTTCTTGGCCAGATCAGCCCCTAAGGTGGGATTGCCTTCATGATCCTTAAAGATGAGCTTTATCTTGGCACCACCCATGCTCTTGATGCCTGCTTCCTTTGCCATGTCCATGGCAAGATCTGCAAACACACCATTGGCTATCTCCGCTGCCAAGGATGCTCCGTTTTGAAGCTCCCTTCCTGCAGATGCTGCCCCACCTGTTATGGGATAAATCACACCAATGGCGATCTCCTGCTGGGCCAAGACAGGTGGTACATAGAGGCAAAAGGTTACCAGCAAAAACATAACCCCTAAACAAATCCACAACACTGCCCTTGCCTGTTTCATCTTGCTCCTCCTTTAAAAGATCTTTTTGGAAAAACCTTAAAGCGGGTAATTTCTAAAACAGAATTGCATTGTTTGCCAAATATTTTTCCACGAGGCAATCAAAAAATTGCAAGTTCCTCGTCCAAAAGATCTGTGACAAACATGTGGCCAGGGGCATGGCTTATGGCAAACTCCAAGCCTGCGTTTAAGAGGGCCACCTGTGGGGTCACCCCACAGGCCCAAAAAACCGGGATCTCGACCTCATTTATGGTCACAGGGTCACCAAAATCAGGTTTGCTTAGGTCATGTATACCCAAGGCCTTTGGATCTCCTATATGAATGGGAGCTCCGTGAACAGAAGGAAACCTGGAGGTTACTTGTACTGCCTTGGTTATAAGCTTGGGAGGGAGAGGCCTCATGCTTACCACCATAGAGCCGCGAAAAGGCCCGGATGGATGGCATGGGATATTTGTGATGTACATGGGTACGTTTTTCCCTTCTTCCACGTGCCTTACAGGGACACCGGCCTTTATAAGGCCTGACTCAAAGGTAAAGCTACAGCCTATGAGAAAACTCACCAAATCATCTCTCCAGATATCCGATATATCGTTAGTTTCCTCTACCCTACCCTTGCTAAACACCTTGTACCTTGGGAGATCCTTTCTTATATCAGAGCCAGGTGCCAGGTGCCTTGCTTCCCACTGGCCTGGCTCCAACACCTCTAACACAGGACATGGCTTGGGATTCCTTTGGCAGAATAACAGAAAATAGAAAGCGTATTCATAGGGCAAAATCACCAGGTTTGCCTGCACATATCCAGGGCAAATCCCTGCCGTAGGTGCCTGCCATCTTTTCTCCCTCACGGCAATCCGGAATTCTGAAGGTGAATTAAAAGGATCTTTCACCCATCATCTCCCGAGGCTTTATTATGCTATTTAACGGGCACAAGTTTTATCTTTCCGCTATACACAAGGCTGTTTACTTTGTCAAAGCCAGTAAAACTACCGCTTAAGCTTCCATCTGTGAGTACATCCATGGTGCCAGATCCTGCGAAGTCAAAACCATAGGTCTCTTTGTCATAGATCCCAAAGGAGAGGGAGCTATAGCTCTGATCATCAAAGGTACCATCAAACACTATGTTGGAACCTAAAGGATGAAATTCAAATTGAACATTCAAGCCCGAATGCACAAGGTTCACCTGTTCCGTATCCAAGTCAATGGAGTTCCACGTATTAGGATTCAACGGATCATTAAGGAAATCATAGTAAGTAGCGTAGAAGACCTGATAGGACAAAGAATAGGTCCCTGATATATTTTTCCCTTCCTCTGCCAGTGCTGACTCAGGGTTATAATAATATCCAAACTCTTCTGTTAGGAGTTTAAACGACACAAAGGATTGTTTCTCTTCGATCTTGATATTGTCAACTGCCCATCCCCTGAAGATATTATTAGGCTTATTCAGTGTAATAAACCTAAACCTGAGCTTTATCTTGTGGCCGGCAAATGGATCTAAGTTGATTTCCTGTTTAAACCAGGTTGGTATTCCCATTTCTTCAAGATAAGATCCGAAGGGTATAGGTTGATTATAGGAAATTGGTGAAGTCATAGGATTGAATTGCTCAAGGGGTTTAAAGCTTCCCTTTTTCATCTTAAAAGTTCCATATATGGAAACAAGCTCCAATTCGTCTGAAGTGCTGAATTCTTCATCAGCAAGGGCAACGTCTATATACATAAAAGCATAGTTTCCCATATCCACTTCGAACCATGTATCCAGCATAAGTCTTGCTTGAGAGAAATTTGTAAGATCAATCAAAGGAGAAATGAGATAGCCTTCAACCTTTTTGTTTTCCTGCAAACCACTATCATAATATGTTCCGTTTAGTTCATTATCTGATGATGCAAGATAGCCGAACCATATGTTCTTGTTACCTGAGGCCGAAGGTGGCAATGTGGGGGTGATGTCCTTGGATTTCATGTAGGAGACCATTACCTTGCTACCCTTTTTTAAATCCATGCTGAAGCCATTGGAACTTGGGTATTTACTATAATCGTACCAGACGTCGTAGTCTTCAGAGGATGAATATAGAACCTCATAGCCGTTATTGGCGCTCTTATCCAAGTCCCACATCTCCACATCCACGGTCAATTGTTTGCCATTGCTTTCAAAATAAACAGTACTGGTGTAGGTGCACCAGTCGTTATCACATTCAAGCAGGTATATCTCGCCTAAGGTTCCTTCAAGGTCTATCCATTCATAGGTAAGTGTTTTAAGGGCATCCTTCATCTTTTGGTTTTTGATTACTACAGACTCAGGATTAACCTGATGCCATCCAAGGCTTGAGCTTTGGAATTTTTCACCATTCACATATAACTCATCCTGCCAATTTAAAGTGTTCTCAAAGTCCTCTGTGTAAGCCTGAGCTGCTGGCTTAGGTTCCAGGGCAATATCTTGAGTAATCAGATTGTTGGAATCAGGTTGTTTCAGGGGAGAGAAGGGGATTTTCTTATAACCATCGGCATAGGCAGATATCTTGAGCACAGGGAAGAAGATCTTCTGAACTCCGTAGAATTCATAGCTTCCATCAGCCAAGGTCCAACAGGCAAAGTAAGGTATGCTATTCAGGTCTGGGTATAGGTCAAAACTTATAGCATTTTCAAAATCCATCACATAACCAAAGGCTTTTTCTGTATATCCTGCTGGATTGGCAACGGTGAGTTCCATTAATAAGATTTCGTCTGTTTTGATAATATCTTTAACATCGTCACTAAAGATACAATTTTTGCCAGGTTTTGAAAGGTTTTTCATTACTTTATAATTCAGGTCATATATAGTCCATACGTAGTTAACATTTGCTTTACCCACGCAAACCCCGTTTTCAATATTTTCTACAGCTTGTGTGATTGTCTCAGCTTTAAGCTGTACAAATGCATCGGATATTGGTTTACCATTGGAACTATCCTTGACTATACCTTTTACCCTTAAGACTTCCTCAAAAGGCTCTAAGGCAATGTCCAAATTGGTACCTGCTTTTACATCAGATAGGTTAACAGACTTATAATAGAAAAAGTGATTTTCTTCCCATGCATAAACTCCTATGATGCTTATTTTATTGGATTCCAGAAATTCAATGTCAGTGGAAGAAATAGAAATTGAGTATTTCCCTTCTTTATCTGTTATCGCCTCTCCATATACGCTATCAGTTCCCACATACACCCCTGGAATGGGATTTTTTGTCTTGCTATCTATCACCTTGCCTGAAATTGTTCCTTTCTTTCCTTGGGTCATTGGGATCAATGCAAAGACAAATGTATGAAGCTTTAGCATATTAAATCCGGTCTTGTTCACAAGCCATTTCACATTATCTTCCGTTTTTATCTCCCCATCTCCCACTAGATACCAACCGCTTTTTTCCTTGGCAATTAGTTTAAGATCTGCTTGTTTGTTCTGAACCAGTGTATCAACTTGATCCAATGAATATTTTCCTAAGATCTTGTTGATCCGAACTGAGACCATGCCTTCAAACCCTGCCTTGTCGTTGTTTGTTGGGTTGCCAAGAGAATCCGCCATATCCACTTTAGCACCTGCTATGATGGTTATGTCGTTACCCAAATTAAGCTGGGAGATATTTTCTATCCCTGGAATCGTCTTTGCCTCTGCAAATGGGGTCAAACTTACCGTTGTATCTTTTAATAGTTTCATGTTCAGGACGGACATGGAAGCCTTTTCATCGGAGGATTTTATTATCTTGGGAGTTGGTTTCTGGGGAAATAAGACGCCCTTGGACAACTGTGACTGTTCTGATTGTTCTGTACTTTGGAGTTCTGTCTTATTGGGGTCTTGTTTTTGAAGAAATATGTAAATTTCCTTTGAGGTGTCTACCTTGTTTTCATATAGAAAATAACCTTTCAAATATGCTGTTACTGTTACCTCTGACCCATAACTCCCGTAATACTGGAACTTGCCTTGGCTATCTGTAATACCCGCATCCTTATTGTCCACCGAAACTTTCACACCTGCCAAAGGAATGTAGGAGCTCTTCTCTCCCTTGGATCCTGCTTCCACAACCTTGCCCACAAGGGGAGGAGTTTCCACAAAGGAGACTTGAACATTTTCCTTGGAGATCAAATTCACCCAAAAGCCTTCATTAGGTTCTATTGTATTGAGTACACTAAAATTCTTGGAGTTGGCATAGGTTGCTGTATCTTTCCCCGGTAGATACACAGCCCACTTGCCTTGAGGCACTGAGGTGTCCCACTTCCAAATGCTTGCAAACTTGGATGCATCCCCAAACTTTTGCTCTACAGAAACAGGGCTCTGGGTCTTTAGACCCAATAGGTTCCATCCTGGCTTTAAGGTGAGATCTGTATTGGAAGGAGCTGTGCCTGAAAAAGAGATGCTATTGGCAACAGAGGATTTAACCCAAAAACCCTCTCCTGGTGCTATTTCTTTCAATAAGATAAAGTTCTTTGAACTGGCATAATCTGCCCCTCCATCCCCTTTCCCAGGTAGGTACACTGCCCACTGGCCTCCCGGGGATGCCTCAAAGGTCCACTTCCACACACTTGTAAACTTTTGTGGATCACCGAATTTATCAGAGACTTGGAAGGAGTAGGGGGAACTTAAAAGATTCCAGCCTTCTTTGATGGAAATCTGGGTTTCCTGGGCCATAGCCCAGCTTGCCATACTCAGTGCTATTAGCAAAGCTATCACCCATCCGAACCTTTTCATGGACCCACCTCCCAGAGTAATGATAGGCTATAATTTCTTTGGATCCCAGCCTTGTCAATGACATTTGTCACAAACTGCCGCTAAATTTGATGCTTTTACTATACAGGAGGCCTTAAAAATGGTATGCACCTTTCAAAGCCTTTTTTGGAGGTTAAGGATGGACAAGAAGGTGACTGTAGTTGGAGCAGGTAATGTGGGGGCTACAGTGGCCCTGAGGGTGGCAGAGAAAGGCCTTGCGGATGTTGTGTTGGTGGATGTGTTGGAAGGTGTGCCACAGGGCAAGGCCTTGGACCTTTTGGAAGCAGCTCCCATAGAAGGCCATGATTGTAAGATCATAGGAACAACCAACGACTATGCTCCCACAGAGGATTCTGATGTGGTGGTTATAACCGCAGGTATTGCCAGGAAACCAGGCATGAGTAGGGATGATCTTTTGGCTATTAACATGAAGATAGTGGGAGATGTGGCCAAGGAAGTGGCACGATACTCCCCCAATGCCATAGTAATCGTGGTGAGTAACCCCTTGGATGCCATGTGCCATGTGGCAATGGAAAAGGGAGGCTTTCCCAAGGTTCATGTGATGGGTATGGCAGGGGTCTTGGACAGTGCCAGATTCAGAACATTCATTGCCATGGAATTGAAGGTCTCCGTGGATTGTGTTCAGGCAATGGTGCTGGGAGGGCACGGTGATACAATGGTTCCCATGCCCAGGTTTTCCACCGTGTCTGGGATCCCCGTCACTGAGTTTATCTCCAAAGAAAGGCTGGATGCCCTTATACAGAGGACAAGAAACGGCGGAGCAGAGATAGTCTCTTTGCTCAAGACGGGCAGTGCCTTTTACGCCCCTGCCTCCGCTGCAGTGGAGATGGTGGAGTCAGTGCTAAAGGATAGGAAAAAGATACTTCCCTGTGCGGCATATTTACAGGGCCAGTATGGGATAAGAGATCTCTTCATAGGAGTACCCATTAAAGTGGGCAAAGCAGGGGTGGAGGAGATAATAGAATTAAAGCTAACCCAAGAGGAGTTGGAGGCACTTCACAGATCAGCTGAAGCAGTAAGAGGGCTTGTGGTGGACATGAAGAGATTGGAAAGGGGATAAAAAATTGTGTTGACTTGATCATTTTTCTTGTGTTAATGACCCCTGGATCTTGGTTTTAGGTGCCCATGGATGAAAACATAAAAAAGGCCATAAAGGCCTTGGGGATACTGAGCACCGTAGGGCTGGCAATGGCCTTGTCCATAGCCATCGGCGCCTACGGAGGATATCTCCTGGATAAGAGGCTTCAGACATCCCCTTGGTTCTCTTTGATAGGGCTGGGGATGGGTATAGTTGCGGCCTTTAGAAATCTTTATGTGATGTATAAAAGGACAAAGAAAGGCTAATGGACTGGCCACTGGTGATGAAGAGTTTATATGTGAGGACGAGTTTGATCCTTGTGACTATAGCTTTGGTTGCAGGTTTTTTCCTAAATCCAAACTTTGTTACAGGTATCTTAATAGGTGGGCTATTGGCAATGGGTAATCTTTATGTTATGCAGGACAATATCGTTAGGGTTTTTTCAAGCATAGGTGCCATAAAAAAGGCCAAGCTCTCTGTTATCGGAAAGTTTTATATGAGGCTCATACTTTTGGGCCTTTTGGTGTATATGCTGATTAAGTGGGGCATACAACCGGTGGCCTTGGTAATTGGGGTTTCTTCACTGGTGTTTGGTATAGTTTCCTTGGTTTTTTTGCCAATAAAGAAAACAGGGGAGGCAAATTAGGATGGAACATCATGCGGTATTTTTCATTGACAAGATACTTTCAGCAATTGGTCTCGGAGAGTTTGCTCATCACTATAGCCATGTGACACATTCTTGGCTTGTGATGCTCATTTTAATCTTATCAGCCCTACTTTTTGCCAGAGGGCTTCAGTTACTTCCCAAAAAAGGACAAAACTTTTTTGAGGTTATTATTGAAAAACTGGAAAATTTTATGGTGGATATAGCAGGTCATGAAGGAAGGTTCTTCTTCCCTTACATCGCCACCGTATTCCTGTATATCCTCGTGAGTAACCTAATAGGTCTTGTGCCTGGATTCAATTCTCCAACGGCAAACCTAAATACCACCCTTAGTTTGGCCATTTGTACTTTCTTTTACACCCACATAATAGGCATCAAATTTCACGGTGCAAAATATATCAAACACTTCTTGGGACCGGTGTGGTGGCTTGCACCCCTTATGTTGCCCATTGAATTAATAGGTCACCTTGCAAGGGTGATGTCCCTTAGCGTCCGACTTTTCGGAAACATATTCGGGAAGGAGACGGTTTTAAGCATACTCTTTATGCTTGCAGGCCTCTATCTTGCACCCCTTCCCATTCTGTTTTTGGGGCTTTTGGTTAGCTTCATCCAGGCCCTGGTGTTTATGTTGCTTTCCATTATGTATTTTGTAGGCGCAATGGAGGAGGCACACTAATCTTCCCATGGGGGAGAAGGCCAATAAATCTTATTTAAAGGAGGTAGGTATGAGGAAAAAGGGTTTTGGCGGTTTGGTGTTCTCGTTGATGGTGTTGGGACTGAGTTCTGCGTCCTTTGCCGCAGCTTCCCCTCAGGCCCAGGCAGCAGGTCTATGGATCTTCTTTGGGATCGCAATAGCCTGCGGATTTGGAATTGGGGTGGCTGCACTTGGTACAGGCATTGGTATGGGTAATGCCATCAACGGGGCATTGCAAGGCACTGCAAGGAATCCAGAGGCCGGTGGTAAGATCATGACCACCATGATCATCGGTCTGGCCTTGATCGAGTCCTTGTGTATCTATGCCTTGGTGATTTGCTTCATAATGGTCTTCAAGATTCCAGACTTTGCAACCATAGTAAGCAAGGTGTTCTAAGACCGAGATCAAAAGGGGAGCCCAAAGCTCCCTTTTTGATTCTATGGGCATGTGCCATTTTTCACAATAAGATCCCATGGGTTCTGATCCACAAAGACCACCTTTCCCCACCATCGAAAGATTAGCACTTTACACACGTCCCTTGGAGGCATTACAAAAAGCACAGGTACAGGTGGTTTCCTCTGAAGGTCTGGCCAAGATGTGCGGAGTAAATCCAGCTCAGGTGAGAAAGGATCTGGCCCACTTTGGGGATTTTGGCACCAGGGGCGTAGGTTATGAGGTGCCTCAGCTCTTGAAGGCGATCAAAAAGATACTGGCCACAGATAGAAAGTGGCGGCTTTGTATAGTGGGAATAGGTAACCTTGCAAAGGCATTGGTGGAGAGTGAAAACTTTAGGAACAGGGGATATATCTTTGTGGCTCTTTTTGATGACACTCCCCAAAAGATTGGAACCCTATTGGCAGGGCTTGAGATTTTGCCCTTTTCGCTGATACCGGAAAAGATAAAGGAACTTGGGATAGAGATAGGTGTGATTACCACCAAGGAATCACACACAAGGAATGCAGCAGAGCTATTGGTCAGCGGCGGAATCAAGGCAATATTGAACTTTAGCCCAGTGCAATTGAGGGCACCTGAAGGCGTCTTGGTGGAAAATTGGGATATATCTGTGAGGTTTGAAAGGCTTGCCTATGTCCTGGGCAGGGGGCTAAGGTAGGTTCTCAGGAGGCAGTATCTCCTTAAGAAATTGTCCTGTATAGCTTTTCTTGCAGAGGGCCACCTCCTCTGGTGTCCCGGCTGCAACTACCTGCCCTCCCCTTTCTCCACCTTCTGGACCCAAGTCAATGATATGATCCGCTGTCTTTATCACATCCATATTGTGTTCTATCACAACCACTGTATTTCCCAGTTCCACAAGGTGTCTTAGCACACCCAACAACTTGTTTATGTCATCAAAGTGAAGACCTGTGGTGGGTTCATCCAACAGGTACAAGGTTGCGCCAGTATCCCTCTTGGACAATTCCTTTGCCAGCTTAACCCTTTGGGCCTCGCCTCCCGAAAGAGTGGTGGCAGGCTGGCCTAATCTCACATAACCCATGCCCACATCCAGGAGCGTCTTCAAGCCTGATCTTATCACCTTTATGTTCTTGAAAAAATCATGGGCTGTCTCCACCGTCATCTTCAGAACATCGGCTATATTCATGCCCTTGAACCTTATTTCCAGGGTCTCCCTGTTGTATTTAAGTCCATTGCACACATCGCAGGTGACATACACATCGGGTAAGAAATGCATCTCAATCTTCTTGATCCCATCGCCCTGACACGCCTCACACCTCCCCCCTGGCACATTGAAGCTAAACCTACCGGGCTTATATCCCCTTGCCCTGGCCTCTGGTAACTGGGCGAAGAGTTCCCTAATGGGAGTGAAAATACCAGTATAAGTGGCAGGGTTTGACCTGGGTGTTCTTCCTATGGGGCTTTGGTCTATATTTATCACCTTGTCTATGGCCTCAATCCCCCTCACCTCCTTTACCTTCCCCACCCTCTCTTTGGTGCCATAGATGGCATTTTTCAAGGCTGGGTATAGGATCTCGTTCATAAGGGTGCTCTTTCCAGAACCAGATACCCCTGTAATACAGGTAAAGGTCCCCAGGGGTATCTTTACATTTATGGCCTTGAGGTTATGTTCTTCAGCTCCGATAACTTCCAGGTTTCTCCTATTTCCTTTTATGCGAGTTTTGGGCACAAGTATCCGTTTTTTCCCCGTGATGTAATCTGCAGTTAGGGAATGAGATGCATCTAAAAGTTCCACAGGAGTGCCCTCAAATACTATCTGGCCACCGTTTTCACCCGCACCTGGCCCCAGGTCCACGATGTAGTCTGCACTCAGGATGGTATCTCTGTCGTGTTCCACCACAATCACAGTGTTTCCAAGATCCCTCAGCCTCATGAGGTTCTTTAAGAGTCTTTGGTTATCCCTTTGGTGCAGACCAATGCTGGGCTCATCCAACACATACAATACCCCGGCAAGGCCTGAACTGATCTGGGTTGCAAGCCTTATCCTCTGCTCTTCTCCTCCTGAGAGGGTTCCTGTGGGTCTGTCAAGGGTGATATATTCAAGGCCAACGCTCACCAAGAACTCCAATCTGGACCTGATTTCTTTAAGTACCTTCCACACAATCATCTCTTCAAGCTCATTCAATCTGAGGTTCTTGAAGAATTCCAAGGCCTCTTGGATGGAGAGGCTGCACACCTCATGGATTGCCTTTCCTCCCACCCTCACTGCCCTACTTATGGGGTTGAGTCTGGCTCCATTGCATTCCTTGCACGGACTGTGAGATTTGAATTCATCTATGAGAGAAGAAGGTAGCACATCCCCTTTTTTCACTGCCCTTTCCAAAAAAGGTATCAGACCCTGAAACAACACGCCATCCTTTGTATTTTCTTTGCTTTTGTCGCCAAAAAAGATGAGTTGTTTTACATCAAGGGGTATGGAAGAGATGGGAGCAGATATATACTGAGGGTAGGCCTTTAACAACACGCTAATCAGGTGCCTTTTAACGAAGGGGTCTACAATGCTTTCTGAAATAATGGCCCTTAGATTGGATGAAGGCTCAAAAAGGGGTTCTAAATTTATCTCCTCTTCCATTCCCAAGCCTGTGCATCTGGGACATGCACCCTTTGGATTGTTGAAGGAAAACATTTGAGGGGTTAACTCTGGAATGTTTAGACCACACTTGGGGCACACTGCACTACGGTTGAAAAGCATCTCACCTGCATCCTTTTCCTCCATTATGAGCTTACCGCCAGAAAGGGAAAGGCAAAGCTCCACAGAATCTGTAACCCTCTGGGTAGCACCTTCCTTTAAGATTATCCTATCCACTGCAACCAAGATCGTGTGCCTCTTGTTCTTGTCCAGGAGTATGGGCTCATCCAACCTTTTGAGTTCTCCATCCACTTTAACCCTTGTAAAACCTTGCTTTTTTAACCTTTCAAAAAGCACCTGGTATTCACCCTTTCTACCCTCCACCAAAGGTGCGTAAAGGGCCACCACCTTCCCTTCACCCAGTTGTAAGATCTGATCCACTATCTCTTGAGTGGTCTGGGCCTTTATGGCTAGGTCGCAGTTTGGGCAGTGGGGCCTTCCCACCCTGGCATACAATAACCTGAGATAGTCGTATATCTCCGTGGAGGTGGCCACAGTGGATCTGGGGTTCTTGGAAGAGGTCCTCTGTTCTATGGATATGGCAGGAGACAAGCCCTCTATGGAATCCACATCGGGTTTTTCCATAAGCTCCAAGAACTGCCTTGCATATGCAGACAAGGACTCCACATATCTCCTCTGCCCTTCTGCATATATGGTATCAAAGGCAAGGGAAGATTTCCCAGACCCGGAAAGACCTGTAATGACTACCAGCTTGTTACGGGGAATGTCTAAGGAGATGTTCTTTAAATTGTGTTGCCTTGCACCCCTTATCCTTATGTGGGAAGGCTCCATCCTTTTTCAGAAACCTCCCTGTTACACAATATCTCGTGAGCTACCTTTAGTGCCATCTCTAAGCTTCTGTGGTCTGCGCTGCCTCTTCCAGCTATGTCATATGCTGTCCCATGGTCCACAGAGGTCCTTACAATGGGAAGCCCAAGGGTAACATTCACGCCGTCACTAAAGTGTAATAACTTAATGGGGATCAAACCCTGGTCATGAAACATGGAAACAACTGCATGGAATTCTCCATTTTTTGCCCTATAAAATATGGTATCTGCAGAAAAAGGTCCTCTTATATCCCAACCTTTTTCCCTCAGATGCCTCACCACAGGCCGAATTAGCCTTTCTTCTTCCTCTCCAAACAATCCACCTTCTCCACAGTGAGGATTCAATCCTGCTACTGCTACTATTGGACATCTAATCCCAAAGTCTCTTTGAAGGGCCTTGTATGTGATCTCAGAGGTAAGAAGCACATTTTCATAACTAAGGTATTTTGGCACATCCTTTAGCGCAATATGCCTTGTAACCAAACTCACCTTTAATGTAGCCCCCAATAGCATCATTACATATGAGCTTACGTTGCATAATTCTGCGATCAACTCGGTGTGCCCTGTAAAATCTTTACCTGATCTGCATATCAACTCTTTGTTTACAGGGCATGTGACAACTCCGGATGCCAAATTAGACTTAATGAGTTCTACACTATGCACTATATAATTGAAGGATTCACGGGCAGCTTCTATTGTGGGAATTCCAAACTCTATGTTTTTGAGATCTGAGAGGGGATAGACAAGTATTTCATTTTCCGCATATTCACCTTTGAAGGGCAAAGTGACTTCTTTAATTTTGAGGTCTTTCCTCAACATAACAATGGCTTTCTTTAACACATTTACGTCTCCTACCACTATCGGCAAATAAGGTGGAGCTTTAAGGCTCGACAAAACCTTTACGGTTATTTCTGGCCCAACTCCTGCCGGATCACCCATTGTGATGAGAATGTTTTTTTTCATCTAAACTTTAAATTTATCTCTTAAGGCCTTGATATTTCTTCGATATTTTTGGTATACTCATCTTTGTAATAGAGGGTATCTTTGTGTTTATTGAGATAATTCATACAAAAACCAACATGCTGCCTCTTTATGTCCTTTATGTTCGCATTCTTCAATACCATCAGGCAATAATAGGTAATGAAGAATCTTGTTGAATCTTTTCTCCTTTCAAGATAGGCATTTCCTGGCAAAGTGTGTAGCAAAAATTTTACATATATGACCAAGTGCTCCATTTTTGGTTTTATCAACCCGCTGATCTCACATTGGGGTGTGACAAACCAATTATAAAGATCTTTCAAGATAACCTCTATGGATTCATCATGTTCCAAGACACTCAACAGAATCTTTAGATCCTTGTAACCCAAAGCCCTAAACATGTGGAACTGGGCTTTAAACAGTGCCTGTTCATCATGATCCATATATGGTAATGAGTGTGTAAGCTTTGTTACAACTTGATTAAAGAATTCCTTAGGATCCATGTTTCCGTATGCCTCTTTATATTCCTTATTGGATTTTAAGTATGCCAGTACTTCTGTTATATTTCGCTGTATTTCCTCACACGGATCCACTGTCTTTGTGGGCTCAAGAGGGATACTTATGGCTACTTTCTGTTCTTTTTCTCCTTCAGTTGGCTCTTCTTTGGCTTCTTTTGAAATTTCAAAAAGCGTTGTGGTGGGTTTTGAAGGAAAGATACGATGGCTTTTAACCAACTGATAGGCCACATAGCCCCCCAGGATCAACAACAAACCCACCAATACCCATACTAACACCTTTTTGGTATCAGGCTGCCTATCCTCTGATTTCATAGGTTTTCATCCCCATTTCATATAAATCGTTTCCGTATGCATCATTAATAACAATGGCAGGAAAGTCCACCACTTCAAGTTCCCTTAGGGCCTCTGGGCCTAAGTCTTGGTATGCCACAATCCGAGCTGATCTTATGGCCTTGGATATCAAGGCACCTGCACCGCCTGTGGCTGCAAGGTAGCAGGCCTTGTATTTCACAAGGGCCTCCTTTACCTCCTTTGACCTTTTCCCTTTTCCAATGGTTAGCTTTAGTCCTGCTTTTAGAAGCTCTGGGGTATAGGGATCCATTCTGTAGCTGGTGGTTGGCCCTGCAGCACCTATAGGCCTGGGAGGTGGGGCTGGTGTGGGGCCCATGTAATACATTATCTGGCCTTTAAGGGAGACAGGGAGGGGTTCGCCCTTTAAAAGGAGTTCAAATAGCCTTTTGTGGGCCTGATCCCTTCCGCTCAGTATACGGCCTGAAATTAGTACCCTATCTCCTGCCCTAAGTTTCAGCACATCCTCGTCTGATATGGGTGTGTTTAAGTAATGGAGCTCCATCATTCACCTCACAGGACGATTTCTCTGTGTCTGTTTGCGTGGCATTGAATGTTTATGCCCAAGGGAAGGCTTGCTATATGGCATGGCATCATAAGTATGTGCACTGCAAAGGAAGTTATCCTTCCGCCCAAGCCTTGGGGCCCTATACCTGTTTTGTTTATCCTTTCCAAGATCCTTTCTTCCAACTGGGCAAGTTGTGGGTCTGGGTTTGGACTATTCAAAGGCCTCAAAAGTGCCTTCTTAGCCAAGAGGGCACAGGTTTCAAAGTTGCCGCCTATCCCCACTCCCACAATGGTGGGTGGACAAGGATTTGGCCCGGCTTCCAACACTGTATTTACCACCCTTTCAATGATGCCATCCACTCCAGCTGAGGGAGGAAGCATGAATACCTTGCTCATATTCTCGCTCCCACCACCCTTTGGAACAACCCAAAGCCTAAAGGTATCTCCTGGTACAACCTGGGTATGGATGATAACAGGGGTATTGTCTCCTGTATTCTTCCTGCTCAAGGGATCACACAAGGACTTTCTGAGGTATCCTTCTTGATAACCCATCCTCACCCCTGCTTCTATTGACTCCCTTAATCCTCCTAATATGTGCACATCTTGGCCAAGCTCCAAGAATACCACCACCAATCCCGTGTCCTGACAATAGGGGATACATTCCTCCTTGGCGATCCTGGCATTCAAAATAAGGTCTTGAAGCACCTCCTTTCCCACAGGAGATTCCTCTCTCTCCAAGGCCTCCTGAAAGGCTTGGAGCATATCTTCCCCTATTTCATAGTTGGCTTTGATCACAGCCTCTTTTACCTTTTCCCTGATTATATCCCCACTAATCTCTCTCATGTCCAAACCCCTCAAGGAATAACCCTATTGAATTTTTATAGCATACCCCCAAATGCCCCATCCATAAAGCAAAATTCCATTGATTAGTTTTCAAAAAAAATTAAGCTTGGCAACCTATCGGAGGGTGCAAATGTTTTTAAAGAAACTCATTACCAGCTTTTTGATCCCGCCAGGGTTTTTTGTTTCTGCCCTTTTTTTAATGGGCCTTTTTCATGAAAAGAAAAGGTGGAAATATCTACTGTGGATCACTGGCTTTGTTCTATGGGCTCTATCCACCGCTCCCGTCTCCCATCTTCTGTTGCTCCCCTTGGAGGAAATCAACTGGGCAAGGATGCCAAAGGGAATAGATTCTTTGGTTATCTTAGGGGGTGGCATTAGGGAATATGCACCGGATATCTCAGGCCTTGGTGTGCCTTCTGATGACTCCCTATGTAGGATTGTCCTTGGTGCAAGGGTATACAGGGAATTACAGGTGCCCATCATAGTCTCTGGTGGGATAGTTGCAGGGGAAATTCCAGAGGCAAGGATTATGAAAAAATTCCTGGTGGATCTGGGTGTGGCAGAGCATATGGTCATTTTAGAAGAGGAAAGCAGGGATACAGATGACAATATCAGTAGGGTAAAGGAGATCTGTATCAGGATGGGATTTAAACATCCGGCAATTGTTACCTCTGCCTACCATATGAAAAGAGCGCTTTTATTGGCCAAAAGTAAGGGCTTAGAGGCTGTTCCTGTTGCTACAGATTTTAAGACCTGGCCTAATAGAAGGTTTTATTCCTACCATTTCTTACCTGAAGCTGGGTGTTTAAGGAATTCTGCCATAGCAATTAAGGAATACATGGGAATGGCATATTATGGAATAAAGAGATAAATATATCTTTGGTCCAAAAAAAGATAAAGATAAGCGCCCAGGGAAAGGAAAGGCCCAAAGGGAATTTCATAGTATCTGCCTTTTTTAAGGATCAAAATAGCAATCATTCCCACTATGACTCCAATTAAAGAACCTGTTAATAACACAAATGGTAGAGATTTATATCCAAGCCAGGCTCCGATCATGGCTATCAACTTAATATCTCCACCTCCCATTCCTTCAATCTTCTTAAGCTTAAAATAAGTAAAGGCAATCAGGTACAAAAAAGCTCCACCAAATAGGATTCCCAATATTGAATCAAAAAAGCTAATTCTAACGAGGAATAATGAAGCCAAAAGTCCTGCTCCTATACCTCCAACGGATAGTACATCAGGTATTATTTTGTGCCTTAAATCAATGAAACTTATTACAATCAAGTCATAACAAAATATGAGGTACAGGACTGCATCAAATTTCAAACCAAACCTTATGTAAACCAAGACTGTTACAAATGATGTTAGAACCTCCACAATGGGATAGACAATAGATATATGTTTGCCACAGTTCCTGCATCTGCCTTTCAAAATCAGATAGCTCAACAGAGGAATGTTGTCCAATGCTCGTATCTTGGAACCGCACCAGGGACATGAAGAAGAAGGATAGATGATTGATATTCCCTTGGGTATCCTGTGGATACAGACATTCAAGAAACTCCCAAGGCAAAGGCCCAAGATTGCTGCCAATGGGATTAGCTTTAGATCCAAAGCCCTTGAGCCCTCAACTGCCCATTTTTATAAAAACCCATTCCCACATCTCCTATGTCCTTCACGGCCAATACCACAGGACCGGCACTTATATCAAGGGAGAACTCAAGGGGAGAATCTTTGAGGCCTTTTAATTGATCAAGATTGAGCCAGATCCTTGCCTTGGTTATAAACCTTCCCAGTGCACCCAAGAACCATCTATGGGGCCTAAAGAAATCTTCTCTTATCTCCATTGCCCTAATCCCCTTTAGCACACAGATATGCCCTCCCCTCTTAAACCACAGAAACTCCATGAGCACCTCAAGGGGGATCCCGAACCTCTCATGTATGAATTGGAATAGTTTTTCTTCCTCTTCCTTGCCCAGCCTTTCGGGCCAATAATCTTCAAGATTATTGTAACCTATCATTTAGCTCCACACCTTTAAAAAGCCCCACCACACACTATAATTTGGTTAGGGAGATAATGACCATGATTTGGGAGTTTTTGCACAATTTAGCCTATACCTTCATCCCCATCTTTGTGGCAGTGGATGTGTTTTCCATAATCCCCATCTTCCTTGCCTTAACCCAAGGTCTTGACCCCTCTATGATACGCAAGATCCAAAGGGAGTCCATCATAACTGCATTTGTATGCGGATTGAGCTTTATGGCCTTGGGAGAGTTTATCTTTAGGGTCTTGGGGATAACAGAGGATGACTTTAAAATTGCAGGAGGCCTGATCCTCCTTGTGCTTGCCATCTCAGACATCAGGGCAACCACTACCACACGATCAGAGCCCTTGATGACTGGGGTGGTACCCTTGGGCGTACCCCTGATTGTGGGACCTGCGGTGCTTACCACCATCTTGGTCCTGATGGAACACCATGGTGTCTTTCCCACTGTGGTATCCTTTAGCGCCAATCTCCTTATCGTATGGGGTTCCTTGAAGGTGGCCACAAGGCTCATGCTGATCCTGGGCAAGGATGGTATCCTTGCAATCTCAAAAATAATGTGCCTTCTCCTTGCCTCCATTGCCATAATGATGATAAGGATTGGAATTATGAATACTTTTAAGATCCAATAAAATACCCGCAAGGAGACAATGTGCATTTTGGTTCAAGACTAAGCCTATTTTGGCTTTTTTTTCCCATTCCTGCTGTTGTTGTGGCTTATTTTGTGCCCTTTGATCTTGTTTTCTTGAAGACTATAATTGCAGGAGGAGATACCCCTTCCCATTATCAGACTGCATTTTTCTTAAAGGATGTTCTCCTTCCAGAGCTAAAGATCTCTGGATGGTCACATGGAAACTTTTGTGGGTATCCTGTACTCCAACATTATTTTCCATTACCCTTCCTGATGATCGTGTTCCTTTCCCACCTGATTCCCTTGGAAATAGCATTCAAGATTGTTTTTGTTCTGCCGCTATTTCTGTTTCCTTATACTGTGTATTTTTTTTGTGTAAGGATTATTTCAAATAAGTATTTAGCCATGATGTGCTCTGTTGCTTCTCTGTCCTTTTTGTTTAACGATGGAAATGTAATGTGGGGAGGCAATGTTTATAGCCTTTTGGCAGGTGAATTTTGTTGTTCATTTTCCTTTTGTTTTATGCTCATATACCTAAGGGAACTACACAAGGCAGTAACAGAAACCCAAAATCCAAAGTCCCCTGCGATATTTTTGGCATTAACAGGCCTATCTCACTTTTACCCCTTTATATTTGCTGTAATTTCATCAAGTTTCTATCTTTTGCAACCAAAAAATGCCTTAAAGAATCTGAAACTGTTGCTCTATATAGGAATTATCTCATTCTTTCTGATGGGCTTCTGGATTATACCCCTTTTGGCAAATTTGGAATTGGTAACACCGTTGAGGCACCAATGGTATTTCGGTGGCATAAATGACTTCTTTACCCAATTCTCTCCAAAGATACTAACGCCTTTTCTCATATCTGCTATTGTGGCATTTCTCATCATCATTATAAAAAGGCCCCAAAAAATCCAATTATATCTACCTTATTATCATGCACTGATAGGATTTTTGTTATACCTCAATGCATATAGGTTATGGCAATCAGATGTGAGGTTTTTGCCTTTCGCTCAACTATCACTTAGTATTTCTCCTATTATTGCGCTAAGTGCTATAGGAGCCATCAAAAAGATTGAAAAGCCATTGTGTACTGTTGGGCTTGCTTTGATAATATTATGGGTTGTGCAATGGTCTCAAAATATTCATGACTGGATGTCTTATAGTCTAAAAGGAATGGAGCATAAACCCAGATATGAAGATTTTACAAAGGTAATGCAAAAGCTAAAAGGTGAGCTTTATAATCCAAGGATTGTGTATGAACACAATCCCATCAATGAGCTTGTGGGAACTGTAAGGGCTTTTGAGCTCATTCCCATGTTTACCAATAGAGGAACATTGGAAGGGCTATATATGCAACCGTCTCCCAGTGGGCCATATGTTTTTTATATTCAGTCATTGTTGACGAAATCACCAAGTTGCCCTTTCCCTGAATATAGCTATGCACGTATGGATCTAAAAAGGGCTTTTAAATACCTTCAGCTTTTTAATGTGGATACGATAGTTTCGGTCAGCGATGAATTGAAACTAAAGCTTTTTTATTCCCAACATTTCATACACTTGGAGGAAGTGGGTATCTTTGATATATACAAATTAAGGACTTCTCAAGAGGGCTATGTTACTCCCCTACCCTATTATCCTGCTGTATATGGAGGAGAAAATTGGAGAGAGGTTTTTTTTGATTGGTTTAGATTGGGAGATCAGGACATACCCATTGTATATTGTAGAGGTAAATGTGAAGAACTAAACAACTGGCCTAAGTTTATTCCCGGTGAAAAAATTCCAAAGATACCCATCGATGCTGATCAAAGTTTGAAAGTATCTGTGGAAAATGAAAAGATAATTATAAGTAATGCCCATATTGGTAAGCCTTTGTTGGTGAAAGTAAGTTACCATAAGGGTTGGAAAGTAAAGGGTGCAGAAAGAATCTATTTCTGCAGCCCTTGTTTCATGTTGGTAGTGCCCAAAGATAAGGATGTGGAATTATATTACCAAAGGGGTTTTGAATTCTTTGTGGGACTGCTTATGACCTTTATAGCTATTTTTTACCTTTTGTTCACCAAAATTAAAGAACCCAGTATAAAAACAAAAAGTTCATTCTTTATTGTATCCATTGTAATCGCTGCTTTGGTAACTTTCTCTGTTATGGGAACTATCTTCTATTTTGAGGCTCCTGAGGTTGCCATAAGAAAGGTCCTAAATCTCATGGATCAAAGAGATCATTCAGGTGCCCTAAGAGTTATAGCCAAATACGATAAATTAAGACATAGCATAGTTCTACCACAGCTTTTGTACTACAAGGGCCTTTGCCTTGAAAGGCTTGAAAAGCCTGATGAGGCAATCTCTTCCTTCCATGAACTATATCGAAGATTCCCTGACACTGATATGGCAGCCTATGCCCTATTCCATCTGGGCCAACTCATGGAAAGGAAAGGAAATTTAGAGGAGGCCATAGACTTTTACACCTTAGGTTACGAAAATTACCAAGATTTAGGTTGTTTCCAATCCTTAAAAAGGCTTAGGGGAGGTAATCAATGAAGCTTAGAGATCTGGCTTGATATTATAGGGCCAATGGGATAGCCTTTCCAGTCTGAGGCATGGTGAAAATGAAGAAATGGAGAAAAGCTTTAGAAGGTGGCAAGGCTTGAGATTGACCTCAAGAAATTAAGGGATAACCTCAAAAGGTTAAGGAGTATCTTGGACAAAGGCGTAGGGGTTATGGCTGTTGTAAAGGCAGATGCCTATGGGCACGGCATAGTACCCGTTTCCAGGACATTGGAGGAAGAAGGAGTAGACTATTTCGGCGTGTTTGATGTGAGAGAGGCGACCTCTTTAAGAGAGGCAGGCATACGTAGCAAGATATGTGTGCTTGGAGGTGTAAGAGACAGGAATGAGGCAGAGGCTTGTGTGCATCTGGACCTAAGCCCGATTATAGCAGATATAGAGATGTTAAGATTTATTCAAGAAGTATCAGAGGAAAAACAAACCTTCATAAATTGTTTCCTAAAAGTGGACACAGGCATGGGAAGGCTTGGAGTTTCCCTTGAAGAGCTTCCTTTAATACTTTCAGAGGTAAAGAAGGCTAAATCTGTAGAACTTTTAGGCCTTGCTTCACACCTTTCTTCTGCCGACGATGATGACCCTTCTTTCACATTGTTTCAGATCAACAAGTTTAACTCAGCCATTGGCATTGCAGAAGATATGGGTTTTAAACTCAAGATTAATCATATAGCAAATTCAGCAGGCACAATAAGGTTCAAGGAAAGCCATTTTCAAATGATTAGAACAGGCATATTCTTATATGGAGCACTGCCCACATACGGATTCAAATCGAATATTTATCCTGAACCTATTATGACATTGAAAGGAGAAGTCTTACAAGTAAGGCAACTGCCACCTAATACATTTGTCAGTTATTGTAGGACCTACAAGACTCCATGTCCTTTAAAGGTGGCAGTGGTCTCAATTGGGTATTCTGATGGAATTCCCAGATCCGTTTCAAATAAAGGTTACTGTTTGATTAGAGGCAGACAAGCACCTATAATTGGAAACATTTGCATGAATCTGACCATTTGTAATGTTGAGTGTATAGAAGAAGTAAAAAAAGGTGATGAGGTTATATTCTTAGGAAGGCAAAATGACGCTAAAGTGTCACCAGAAGAACTTGCTTTCTGGGCTGGTACAATTCCCTATGAGATATTTTGCTCTATAGGATCAAAAAATACGAGGATGTATGTAGGATGAGAGATGAAATTTATCAGATTATAGAGGATGTTTTAAACGAACTTTTTAAGGCAAATGAGTTTAAACCCTGTGAACTAAATTTTGCTGTTGAAATGCCAAAACTTAAAGAACATGGCGATTATTCCACAAATGTTGCCATGGTACTGGCTCCCAAACAAAAGATGAATCCACGCAAGATTGCAGAAAAAATTACAGCTCAACTTCTAAAACAGCCCATTTTTGAAAAGGCAGAGATTGCAGGTCCTGGTTTTATTAATATGTGGATAAAAGAGCAGAGCTATCACCAGGCATTGTGCAAGGTGTTGAGGGATTTAGAGGGGTATGGCAGTTCCCATTACGGCCAAAACAAAAAGGTATTGATAGAGTTCGTGAGTGCAAACCCCACCGGGCCTTTGCATCTTGGGCACGGAAGGGGTGCTGCCTTTGGAGATACCCTTGCCAGGATCCTTAGGTTTTGTGGCTTTGAGGTGTTCAGGGAATTTTACATAAACGATGCAGGCAGGCAGGTTAAACTCTTGGGCCTTTCCATATATTCAAGGTTTAGACAGAAGCAGGATCCCTCATACCCTTTTCCTGAGGATGGATACCATGGAACATATGTGTATGATCTGCTGGAAGAAATTCAAAGGCTTGTGGATCTAAACGGCTTGAAAGAAGAAGAGGCCGTCCAGATATGTTCGCAATATGGGAAAGAACTCATGCTCAAAGAGATACAATCTGATCTAACTGAATTCAATGTGCACTTTGACATATGGAGCTCTGAAAAGGAGCTGTATGAAACGGGTAAGGTTCAAAGCACAATAGATAAGCTACAGGAGATGGGTTTTATTTATGAAAGTGAAGGAGCCATTTGGCTTAAAACCACCTCACTGGGTGATGACAAGGACCGGGTTATTAAAAAATCAGACGGAGAATATACATATTTTGCCTCAGATATCGCCTATCATCTGGATAAGTGGAACAGAGGATATGATCAAGCTATTGACATCTGGGGAGCAGATCACCACGGATACATTGGTAGAGTAAATGCGGCACTATCATGTCTAAATATTCCCAAAGAATGGCTTAAAGTGTTGTTGATACAGTTAGTGAAGTTATGGAGTCATGGAAATGAAATCAAGATGTCAAAAAGGGCTGGGACATATGTCACATTAAGGGAAATCATTACAGAAGCAGGTGTTGATGCTTCAAGATTCATCTTTCTTACAAAGCATAACGATTCCACATTGGACTTTGATTTGGATTTAGCAAAAAAACAAGATACAGATAACCCTGTGTATTACATACAATATGCACATGCAAGACTTTCAAGTATACTAAGAAAGTCACCGATAAAGAGCTTAGATCTTGAAAATCTGAAACCCGAAGACCTTTCCAATTTAACTTTGCCTGAGGAAGTTGACCTAATAAAGGCAATCTTGGATTTTCCAAGTACTCTGACAGATATTGCCAAGACATTCGAACCACATAGGCTTACATACTATCTTATGGATATTGCATCCCTTTTCCATAGGTACTTCAATTTGGGAAACAAGGACCAGGAAAAGAGGGTTATCTGCAAGGAAGAGAGCCTTACAAGGGCGAGGCTATGCCTGGTGCTGGCGGTAAGATATATCATAGGTAGAGGGCTCCAACTTTTGGGCGTCTCTCAGCCTGAGAGCATGTGAATAAGGACCTGGGATCATGGCCCGTGCTGCGCAGGTTCTTATAGTCTTTGCAGCTGTGATATTATTAATGGGAAGCTTTTTCTTCGGATACTTAGTTGGGCAAGGGGAGTTTATGCAAGAGCAGGAAAGGATAGAAAAGTTTATTGGAGATACAACGGCCAAGATTGGAAGTATATTGGGCTTCAAATCCAAGGGCGATACCCCTTTGATAGAAGACATTTCCAAGGAGCTAAGGCTTCAGTTTTATGAGGAAAAAGCCCTTGCGGGGAAAAATGAAGGGGAAAATTTAGGCGCTACCCAGCCACCTAAGAGGTTTTTCCTGGAAATAAAGGTCACAAACCCCAATGTCCTAAAGAGATTACAAGAAGAACTAAAGAATTCAGGCATTGATATAAAGGTAGAGGGAGGAGAAAAAAATACACCTAAGACTATTAAGTTGGGTCCTATGTACAAGGAAACAGATGCGAAGAAGATAAAAGAAAGGCTTTCTAACCGCCTAAAGGACCAGGAGATAAAGATCATCACAGAAAGATAAAACTCATGGATGATATACAAATAAGAAAGGCAAAATTATCTGACATCCAGGGCATGTATCAATTGATATTTCAGAACGCCCAAAAAAATCTTATGCTTCCAAGGGCATTAAGTGAGCTTTATGAGCATTTGAGAGATTACGCTGTGGCTGTGCAAGGACATAGGGTGATTGGAGTATCTGGCCTTGGAATATGTTGGGAAGACCTTGGAGAAATAAAATCCCTTGCAGTGGAGACAAGTTTTATGGGAAGGGGTATAGGAACGAAATTGGTGAACTTTTGCCTTGGGGAAGCAAGGGAAATCGGTCTAAAGAGGGTGTTTGCCCTCACATACATACCTTTGTTTTTTCAGAAATTGGGGTTTCAGGAGATCCCCAAAGAGGAACTCCCCCATAAGATCTGGTCAGACTGTGTAAAATGTCCTAAATTTCCAAAGTGCGACGAGATAGCAGTTATATTCCATATAAAGGAAGGTGAGGCATGCGATGTTTGATATTGGCTCCCAAGAGATACTTGTGATCTTGGTGGTGGCCCTTATTGTGATCGGCCCCAAGAAGTTACCAGACCTTGCCAAGGCATTGGGAAGGGGCATAGCAGAATTCAAAAAGGCCACACATGAGATGAAAAAGACTATCCTGGAGGATGAGGAGCTGAAATCAGCGAAAGAAGAGATAGTTGACTCAGCTCATGAGGTTAGGCAAACGGTAAAGGAGGAATTCAAAAAAGGCTATTCCTCCTTTGATGAGGTGATTGAAGACTATCAAAAGATGAAGGAATCCGTATCAAATACTGATGTGAAAGAAAAAAAAGATGGAAACAGAGCTTAAGAAACCATTTATGGAACATCTTGAGGAACTAAGGCAGAGGCTCGTCAAATCTGCCATTGCTGTTGCTATAGGATTTATCATTGCCTATACATTTTCAGAAAAGCTTTTTATCATCTTGGTAAAGCCCCTCAAAAATGCAATGGGCTCAAATGAGCGCCTAATTTTCACAAATCTTGCCGAGATGTTTATTACATACATCAAGATATCAGTCATAGCTGGGATACTTTTTGCTGCACCTGTGATATTTTACCAGTTTTGGAAATTTGTGGCTCCTGGATTGTACGATCATGAAAAGAAATATGTTTTTCCGTTTGTATTTTTTTCAACAATACTATTTGTCGGTGGTGCTCTTTTTGGATATTTCTTTGTATTTCCATTTGGCTTCAAGTTTTTTCTTAGTTTTGCAAATGAGTATGTTATGGCCTTACCTTCTGTCAAAGACTACTTTTCGTTTAGCATAAAATTATTATTTGCCTTTGGCATAATATTTGAGCTTCCAATCTTTATGTTTTTTATGGCAAAAATCGGCCTAATAACTTCAGAGACGTTGAAAAAATATCGTAGAATAGCAATAGTTGCTATTTTTATAATTGCCGCTATTTTAACACCTCCAGATGCTTTTACACAAATCATGATGGCAATACCTTTGTTAATTTTATACGAAATTAGCATTTATGTCTGCAAGATCTCTGAAAAACCTCATACACAAAAAGAAGACAAAGAGCAAAATAATGAGCAAAATAACGAGGGATCCAAATGATTCTCGGAATAGATGTGGGTGGAACAAGGACAGACAGTGTGATTATTGATGAAAGAGGTGTTTTCCTGTACAACAAAACAGATACAAAAGAGGACCTTCTTGAAACCTTAGACATTGCCCTTAGAGAATTAATAAGGCTTGGCGGAGAGATTCCTATAGATAGGGCAGTGTTTTCCACAACCCTTGCCACAAATGCAATAGTGCAAGATAGACTACAACCCACAGGTGTCATGGTGATGGCAGGCCCTGGTATAGACCCAATGGCCTTTGAGGTGGGGCCTTCGTATCATGTGATAGATGGGGTACTTGATCATCAAGGATTTGAAGTGAGACCTGTGAGCCAAAGGGAGGTCTTAGAGGTATCCAAAAGGATAAAGGAAAAGGATATATCTCTGTTGGCGGTTGTGGGAAAGTTTTCTCCTCGAAACCCAGAACACGAGAAGAAGGTGCATGAGCTTTTAAAGGATCAATTTGAATACATCAGTCTTGGCCATAAGTTTTCAGGCTTCTTAAACTTTCCAAGGCGGATCCAGACCACTTACCTAAATGCTGCACTCTACCCTTTGCAAAAGAGATTTGTTGGCTGTCTTGAAGAGATACTCTTAAAAGCAGGCATTTACTGCAAGAGATTTTTGTTGAAACCAGACGGTGGTACCCTTGCCTTAGACAAATCCTTGGATAATTCAGTTGCCGCTGCCCAATCTGGGCCAGCTGCAAGTGTAATGGGAGCCATATATCTGGACGGCTGCAAAGGTACCTGTCTTGTGATGGATATTGGGGGAACCACCACAGATATGGCTGTAGTTATAGACGGTGTACCGCTCCTTGCTCCAATGGGTGCCCATTTGGGTCCCTACAAGACCCTCATTAGATCCTTACTCACCAAATCCGTGGGGATAGGAGGGGATAGCATTGTGCAAGTGACAGAGCAAGGTGAGGTGCTAATAGGTCCTCAAAGGCTTGGGCCTCCTGTTTCTTTTGGGGGTGAGCATCCCACCCCAACGGACGCACTGGTTGCCTTAGGTCTTTTGGAAGGGAATAGAACCTCAAAGGCCTTGGATACAATGAAAAGACTGGGTGAAGCAATGGGCATTGAAGACCCACGAAAGGCCTCAGAGGTGGTATTAAGGAAGATGGCGCAAGATATATATCATCAAGCCCGAATATTTTTGGCTGAGATTAATTCAAGGCCTGTTTATACCATTCGGGAGGTATTGTTTGAACAGAGAATAGAACCTGACTCCCTCGTTTTGATAGGAGGACCTTCAAGGGAACTTGCCGTATTTATCAGTGAGGCATTTGGGCTTCCTTACAGGGTTCCACAGTTTGCAGAGGTTGCCAATGCAATAGGGGCTGCTGTTTCAAAGGTAACAGCAGAGGTAATGGTTTACGCAGACACACAAAAAGGTATTATGGTGATCCCTGAGATAGATTATCAAGAGAGAATTCCCTATACCTTTAAGGAAGAAGATGCCTTAGAAAAGGGAAGAGAGGCTCTTCATTACTTGGGAAAGCTTTTAGGTGCAGATGAAGACCTTGAGATTCAAATCACAGAAAAAAGCATATTCAACATGGTGAAAGGTTTTTATAGAACGGGTCAAAACATACGACTTAAGCTCTGTCTCATGCCGGGAATTTATTCAATGAGAGGTGTAAGATGAAAATAAAGGCCCAAAGAAAATTAGGCCTTGTATTCTTCCCTGCCTTTGACTGGGCCATTTCACCAACCCATCCTGAGAGGGAGGAAAGGCTCTTGTATACAAAGGACCAGGTGATGGAAGAGGGTTTGCTGGATGTGCCTGGAATTCGGGAATATAAGGTTAGGCCGGCAAGTTACAAAGATATCCAAAGGGTGCACTTCTGTGTCCCTGACGAGGCCTATGTGACCACAGAAAGTCATCTCATAGCAGCAGGTGGCTGTATTATCGCAGGAGAAGCAGTACTGAAAAAGGAGGTGGATTCTGCCTTTGCACTGGTAAGGCCTCCTGGGCACCATTCCATGAAGGTGGTACACGGTAACAGGGGATTTTGTAACATAAACATAGAGGCCATTATGATAGAGTACCTAAGGGATATGTACGGTATCCAGAAGATTGCAATAGTGGACACTGACTGCCACCACGGCGATGGAACCCAGGACATCTACTGGCATGACCCTGATGTATTGTTCATATCCCTCCACCAAGACGGAAGGACCTTGTACCCAGGATCAGGTTTCATAGACGAGATGGGCGGGCCAAATGCCCAAGGTGCAACGGTAAATATCCCTCTGCCGCCCAGGACCGGAGAGGAAGGTTTTCTCTATGTTATGGAAGAGATAGTCTTGCCCCTTCTGGATAGATTTAAGCCCCAGCTGATCGTAAACTCAGCAGGCCAGGATAATCACTATAAGGACCCCATCACAAACATGAATTTCTCGGCCAAGGGATATGCCACATTAAGCTCCATGTTAAAGCCTCATGTGGCTGTGTTGGAAGGAGGGTATTCTGTTGAAGATGCCTTGCCCTATGTGAATGTGGGGATAATCATGGCCATGGCAGGCCTGGATTTCAGCCATGTGATGGAACCCAACTATGAGCAAGAATATAAGCCTCAATCCCCTGATGTTACGAGGTACATCAAAGAGTTGGCTCAGAACTTAAAAAGACTGTTTTTGAGTGATGCCTTCCCCAAGAAGGCTTATAAAAACGGAGAAATTATTCCAAGGACAAAAAATATCTTCTATGACACAGATGGAATCCAAGAAAGGCAGATTGAGAGGATTAGATTTTGTGAAAATTGTAAAGGTGCACTTTCAATAGACTCGGTTTCAAGTTTAGGGCAACATGTGTTATGTATCCATATTCCCAAAGGGGCATGTGAAAAATGTAGAGACCAGGCTATCAGATGGTTTGAGGAAGGTAAAAAGAAATCTTACAGCCATGTCTATCTACAGGATAGGGACAAGGGAGAATATATCAGGACTTAAACATTATCTTTTTAGCTATCTTTTTGGCCCATTGTCTTTTATCAATCACCAAGTCTGATTCATCAACTATTTCCTCTCCCAGGATCTCTTCGATAATATCTTCCAGGGTGATAACACCTGACACTCCTCCGAATTCATCCAGCACCACAAATATTTGCTGCCTTGTCTTGAGAAATTCCACAAGTGCGGTATCCAACTTCGTCAATTCAGAGATAAAAGAAACAGGCCTTGCAAAATCAGCAAGTGTTAGGTCCCTTTTACCTTTGGCCAATGCAATAAAGAGCTCCTTTGTGAGCACTATCCCCACCACTTCTTCTTTACTGCCTTTGTATATTGGTACTCTGCTATGCTCCCATCTTTCTTCCAAATTCATTATGTCTCCCAAAGTAAGATCCGCAGGAAGGGTGAAAAGTACGGTCCTTGGGGTCATAACATCCTTTACCCTCTTGCTCCGCAAAGAGAGTATCCCTTCTATGACCTTGGATTCAAAGCCCACCAGACCTCCAGACAAAGCACCCATCCTGGCCAAAACCCTGATCTCGTCAGGAGATACCGTTTCAGGAGGTGACCTTTTTGTAAGTATGCCTGTAAGCCCACTTATCAGCCAAACAAAAGGGAGCATAAGGTATCTCACAGGTATCAAAAGGTAGGTGGTGTAAGGACAAAGTCTTTTCCCAAAGATAACACCCAGTGTCTTGGGTATTATCTCTCCAAATATGAGGATTAGTGCTGTTAAAACCACACCGATTATGCCGATATATCTTTCCCCTAAATAGATTAGGCCTAAAGATCCCACAACGGTTGCCCCGAATGTATTTGCAATGGTATTCAAGGATACTATTGCAGCAATACTTTTATCCACCTCAATTCTAAACCTCTTAAAGAGCCTCCATATCTTTTTTCCCTTTTCAACATTGGCCTCTACATATCTCATGGGTACTGAATAGAGAACCGCCTCCAATAGAGAGCATAGAGCCGAAAGTACAATAACACCTATTGTAACAAACAACAAAGTATACATCCTTCTACTCCTTTTGCATTACTTGACATTACTGCTGATGCTTCTAAACTTATTGTTGAAATAAATTATGGCAAAGGTTATGGGCATAAGTATAAGATGGGTTGCAAAAATAGCTGATAGATAATTGTTAAATGTTTTTTTACTCAGCTCTATAATAGCATAATAAACCAACAGTGAAATCCATAGCCAAATAGCTTCTCTTAATCCGCCTATTGCCACAGCGTAGTTTGTTATTTGTAGATGCATGGCTAAAGGTAGGATTGCTATCGCATACTTGTATAACAAATCATGGGTTTGCAAAAACTGACTTCCAAAAAATATAACAACAATATGTTTGCCGAACAAAAAACATACCCAAAAGGCATTTGCAAATATAAAAATAGTAAAAATCAGTCCGAACAAGAGATTTCTTAGACCTTCACTTGAGAATCCCGCTTTTATGAGTTTGGGATAAATTATACCGGCAAATAAGGTGCTAAACATCAAAACACCCTTTCCTATGAGGGCAGCTGCAGCATATATTCCTGCCTCAGCAGGTGCAAAAAATCGTTTGGAGAGGGCTACATCCAACTCCAAAAAGAATCCAACGGGTATGGAGATCAGGATCACATTGAGGGTATTTCTTAGGTAATCACTGAACTTCTCAGAACGAAGGTCTCCTTTGAACCTCTCTTTAATCTTCCTGTAGATGGGATACAGAACAAATATGGCAAATGTACCCCCAATGGCCGAAGAGACAAGGCCTCCCACGATATTATAACCGGCCCACACCAAGGCTATTCCAAACATCGCTCTAACAAAGGCCTCTCCCATCCCTGCCAATGCCAAGGCCTTGAAATTCTCTACAGCGGTTACAGCGCCCCTGATGCCTGCCAGGATACTCCAAACTATCAATGTGAAGGAGACGATCAAAAACAGATTAAACGACGTAATCTTTAACCAAGTGCTGAGGAATGGATACAAGATAAGCGGTATGGATCCCAAGAACAAAGCGCTTAAAAAGGTGAGCCTTTCTCCAAATGCAAAGGCCTTCAAGACTCCCCGGTTGGATTTCCAAGCAGTTAATACGAGCCGAGCCATAAGACCAACAATAAGATTGGAGGGCCTGGAGAGTGCAAGCATAAATGCATAGATGGCACTAAATTCAGCATACAAGCCAGGGCCAAGTTTCCTGCTTAAAAAGGCATGGAAGAAATAGCCCAAGAAGTTTACAACCACAAAAGAAAAGGACATATAAAAAAAATTATAAACTGTTCCTTTGTACCTGCTTCTGATGTTCTCTAAGTTCATAAGAATCCCTACGCCAGATAATCCCCTCTCCTATTGGTTTATTAAAAAAAGACATGTGAACCTTACACTTGCACATCAACAAAAAGAACACATGTGGCATGGCAATTTTCTCTTCAGATAAGGTTTCAAAACTTCCTCCACCCTTTACAATAACCATATCCGAATTCCAAAATAAGTTTCTTGCCTCAGCAGAACATCTTCTTAAGATCGTTCCAGGAAGTGGACCGATAATACCATTGGTAATCACATTTGCCACCTGGTTTAAGCCAAAATTCAATGCATCATCCAAAGTTACATCGTTTAGGGTTGGTTCATGTCGCACAATATATGAAGCCTCAACGGGGAAATATTTCTTGATAGTTTCAATCAATAACATATCAAACAATGATTCTGCTGAATTATCTCCGATGATAACTATAGATTTTGAAGTACTCAATTTGTCTAAAAATTTTTCATAGGTTCCATAATCCAATGGTAAAGATTCCACATCCGAAATTATTTTATCAAAGTGATATTGTGAATTGCCGTCTAAAACCATGTTATCTATAACATTGGCTATAATGCTAAGTTTGGTTGAAGTAAACAAAGGATCCCTTGAAGATTTAATGTAATTTCTGAAGTGAGCCATTAAAGCCATAGCAGTGGCATTGGTTTTCTGTTTTGTTTCAAGAAAAGGGTCTGTTATTCCTGTAAAGTTCTTAATAAAAAGCAATGCCCTTTCAACCAACTCAGCACTGGTTATCTCCCATACATCATCTGTGCTCATTATCTTTTCCATGATTCCCATAAGGGCCTTTCTCATCAAATTGGCATCAAGTTTGGAGGACCTTAATCCTCCTATGGCCATTTTCAAAATACAGGGTATACAATCTTCAGCCACCAGCATCTCTTTGCTCCTTCAAAGGATGATGCATATTAGTACAACCCCATGACAAAGGTGTCCAGCCTTTTAATATTTCAAAAGGCAATAGCCTTCTTGACTACGGAGCCAAGCTATGGGATAAGTCCGTTAAAACAAATGCAGCTTATCTTGGAAGGCCCATTGAGAGGAAGGGAATCTTGGCAGTCAGGTTAGAGATCAGGTTGAGACCTAAGATCAGGGATCCAGAGGGAGAGCTGGTTGCCTCCAAGGCCAGATCCTATTTCGGGATACAGGTGGAAGGCATCAGGGTGGTGAGGGTACTGACCATTGACAAAGAGTTCTCTCAAGAACAGCTGGAGCTTATCCAGCACAAGATATTTACAAATCCTGTTACAGAGATATCCCAATTTAAACCCATTTCCGTAGATTTTGATCAACTGATTTGGGTAGGACTCAAGCCAGGGGTCAGGGACAATCAAGGAAGCACTGCAGTGGAAGCAATCCAGGATCTTTTGAGGGTGCAATTTTCTCCCGATGAAGGCATCTACTTTTCCAAAATATACGAAGTCAAAGGCAGGCTCACAAAGGCAGATGCAGAGGTCATAGCAAAAGAGCTTTTGGCCAATGAACTCATCCAGCAATGGAAGGTCTATAGCAGGGAAGAATGGGATCCTCAGATGGGCATAGGTTTAATAATCCCCAAGGTGATCATCCCAAAGGAGCCTGGTTTTGAATTCATCCCCATTGATTCAGACGAAACCCTTTTGAGGATCTCCTTTGAGAGGAACCTGGCCTTACATCCCAAGGATGTGCCTGTGATCAGAGCCTACTTCTTGCGGGAGGATGTAATCAAAGAGAGGGAGAGATTTGGTCTCCACCTCCCAACGGATGTGGAACTGGAATATATCTCCCAGGCCAGAAGTGATCATTGCAACCACAACACATTCAGGGGCCTCTTTAGGTACAAGGACCTTGCCACAGGCCAAACCCTTATCGTAGACAACCTGTTTCGCACTTGCATTGAGGAACCCACATTAAAGATCCAAAAGGAAAAGGACTGGGTCATATCTGTGCTGTGGGATAATGCAGGAGTGGCCAAGTTTGACCAAGATTATTACTACACCATCACAGGCGAGACCCACAACAGCCCTTCCAATATGGAGGCATACGGTGGCGCAATCACCGGCATCGTTGGCGTATACAGGGACCCCATGGGCACAGGCAAGGGGAGCAGGCTCATCATGGGGATGTACGGTTTTTGTGTGGGTCCCAGGGATTACAAAGGTGAGCTAAGACCCCACCTTCACCCCAGAAGGATTCTGGACGGGGTTATCGAAGGAGTAAGGGACGGAGGAAACAAGCACGGGGTACCCACGCCCTATGGCTTTCTCTTGTTTGACGAATCTTACATCGGCAAGTGTCTTGTGTATGTAACTGCCCTTGGGATCATGCCCTCTCACATAAAGGATGAGCCCAGCCATTTAAAGACCACCTCCCATGGAGACCTGATCATCATGTGCGGAGGCAGAGTGGGAAAGGATGGGATACATGGTGTTACTGCTGCATCAGAGGTATATAGTGAACACACCCCTGCCGGTCATGTGCAGATAGGCGACCCTTACACCCAAAAGAAGATGCACGATTTCCTACTGGAGGCAAGGGATCGTGGCCTTATCAGGTTTATCACCGATAACGGAGGGGGTGGCCTCTCTTCCAGTATAGGAGAGTCTGCCAGGTTCAGCAACGGTGCAAGGGTGGAGCTGGACAAGGTTCCCCTCAAATATCAAGGATTGGACTGCTGGGAGATCTGGGTCTCGGAATCACAGGAGAGGATGACCGTTGCCATCAGACCCGATGATCTGGAGGCCTTTATGGAGCTATCAAGGCTCCACGGCGTAGAAAGTACTGTAATAGGCCGGTTCAACAATTCGGGTTATCTGAAACTGGAGTACAAGGGTAAGACCTGCGCATACATTAGGATGGATCTACTTAGGTCCCACTTTCCCCAATGGGAGTTCGAGGCAGAGTGGATACCACCTGAGTTAAGGGGCCTTTCGGAACCTGTGGTAACAGAGCCTGAGGATCTAAACAAGTTGCTCCTTAACATGCTAAGAAGGCCCAACATCTGCTGCAGGAACTGGATTCAGAGACAGTATGACCATGAGGTGCAAGGCGGGAGTGTTATCAAGCCCCTTGTGGGAGTGGAATCGGACATACCTTCCGATGCCGTTGTGATCAGGCCTGTGTTGGGGAGGGACAGGGGCATTGCAGTGGCACAGGCCATCAATCCGTTTTTCTCCAAGATAGACACCTACCATATGGTGGCCAATGTGATAGACGAAGCAGTGAGAAAGGTGATAGCCGTGGGTGGTAATCCTGAGGAGATTGGAGGTATAGACAACTTTTGCTGGCCCACCGTTCAATATGACCCCAGTACAAATCCAGACGGAAAGTATAAGGCCGCGCAACTTGTTCGGGCCAACTGGGCATTGAGGGATTATTGCTTAGCCTACGGTATCCCACTACTTTCGGGAAAAGACAGCATGTACATAGATGGAAACCTACCAGGGCCTTATGGCGAGAGAAGGAAGGTCTCAGGCCTTCCTGCCATGCTCTTTACCGCAAGCACTACCGTTAGGGATGTAAAGAATTGCGTTACCCTGGATCCCAAATTTCCAGGTGATCTGGTCTATGTGTTGGGTATCACCTCTGATGAATTGGCCGGAAGCGAATATTATCAGCTTTTGGGTTACACAGGCCTTAACATACCAAAGATAGATCCCTCAAAGCTCCTAATCTATTACCGCAAGCTTGCCAAGGCAATGGAAGAAGGCATTATAGCATCCTGCCATGCCGTCTCACGGGGTGGATTGGGAGTGCACTTGGCCTTCATGGCCATGGCAGGACTTTTGGGCATGGAGATAGATATATCCCTTATCCCCACTCACAAAAGCCTTCCACCCTCCAAGGTGCTTTTTTCCGAATCAGGGGGGAGATTCATAGTCACAATCTCAAAGGACAACCGAGAACCTTTTGAAAGGCTCATGGAAGGTATGCCCTTTGGCCTGATAGGCCATGTAACAGATGGAAACGAGATGATATTAAAGCTTGGGGAAGAGATAGTTCTAAACCTGGAAATCAGGGCTATGAAAAAGGCCTGGTATGAACCCTTTGGAGGTCTCATATGAGAGCGCCCAAGGCCTTGGTGCTTACTGGTTATGGCCTCAACTGTGACTATGAGACCCATTATGCCCTGGAGCAGGCAGGAGCCATTGCCCATAGGGTTCATATAAACCAGGTGATAGGTGGCTTTGGAAAAAAGATCTCCCTGTTGGATTACCAGATATTTGTGCTGGGAGGCGGGTTTAGCTGGGCAGATGACCACGGAGCAGGTGTGCTCATGGCTAATAAGCTGAGGGAGTACCTGAAAGAGGAGATAGAGAGATTTTTGGAACAAGGCGGGCTTGCCATTGGGATCTGCAACGGTTTTCAAGGCTTTGTGAATTTGGGGATTCTCCCTGGTCTAAATGGGGATTATTTTACAAGGAAGGTTGCCCTCATCGGAAACGACAAAGGGAATTTTATAAACACATGGGTGAAACTCAGGATAAACCCCAAAAGCCCATGTGTGTTCACAAGAGGCATGGAATATATTGAACTACCTGTGAGGCATGCAGAGGGAAAATTTTATACAACACAGGATGTGTTGAAAGAATTAAAAACCAACCAGCAGGTGGTAATGACTTATGCAGCAGACAAAGATAAGGACGCACAAGGCAGATGGCCCTTAAATCCCAATGGTTCTTTGGATGACATTGCCGGCATTTGTGATCCCACAGGAAGGGTATTTGGCCTAATGCCTCATCCGGAAGCATACCATCACTTTACAAACCATCCCCTTTGGACCAGAAAGTACGAGGCATATAAAAGAGGCTTGGGAGAAAATCCTGAAAAAGAACCCAACGGCCTCTATATCTTCAAGAATGCAGTGGAATATGCAAAGGAAAATCTATAGCAGAAGATCCAGATTTTGAGGTTTACCCAGTGCATATTGTGGATTTCCACATCCATATTACCCGCAAAGAGCAATATCAGCCCTGGTTCATAGAATGGATGAAGGCCTTTTTGCCAGACCCTTCTGCCTATTTGGATGAGATCTTGAAATCCCCTGAAACCCTTTTGAGCTATCTGGACAGCCAAGGGATTGAATATGCAGTGTGTTTGGCAGAGACAAACCCCATCTGTACAGGCACCATTCCCAATGAAGAGGTGATAGAGTTCTGTAAGGCCTCAAAGAGACTTATACCCTTTGGAAACATAAATCCCTTCACTGTAAATAACTTGTCAGAAGAGGTGGAACTACTAAGAAGAATGGGTATACAGGGACTAAAGCTATATCCCACCTATCAGCACTTCTACCCCAACGATGCAAGGCTCTATCCATTGTATGCCAAGGCCCAAGAGCTGGGGATTCCTGTGATGTTTCACACAGGCTCCTCCAGTTTTCCCGGTGCAAGGTTGAAATTTGGAGATCCCCTTTACTTGGACGATGTGGCTGTTGACTTTCCTCACCTAACTATAATTATGAGCCACGCAGGCAGGGGCTTTTGGTATGACAGGGCCTTCTTCTTGACCAAGCTCCACAAAAACATCTTCTTGGACATCACAGGCCTGCCTCCCAAAAAACTCCTTGAGTACTTTCCTGAGCTGGAAAGGATAGCACACAGCGTGGTGTTTGGTTCTGATTGGCCTGCAATTCAAGACATAAGGGCAAATATCCAGGCCATACAATCCCTTCCCCTGAGCCAGGAGGCAAAGGAAGGGATCCTTGCCAAAAATGCTTTAAAAATTCTGGGATTAGGCTAACTTTTCATCTTATTTCCTTAAATTTATTCTTAACTGCTCCACAAATGGGGCATTTTTCTGGTGCCTGGTCCTCTGCCACATAACCGCACACTTGGCATACATAATAGACGGTCTCCTTTTCTGAGATCATCTGATTTAGGGCCTTTTTATAAAGTTCTGCATGCCTTTGTTCCACATCCCTTGCTTGAGAAAATGCCTTTTCTGCTGCCTGGTCTCCCTCCTCCACGGCCTTTTTGATGAGTTTGGGGTATTCTTGCACATTGGCCCTTATCTCGTTTTCAAAGGCTGCTTTTAGGTTCTCCTCTGTGTCACCCACTTTTCCCCTCATGAGCATCAGATACCTTCTTGCATGCACTGCCTCTGCCTCTGCCACTGCCCTAAAGAGCCTTGCGATCTGATCAAAGCCTTCGACCTGCGCCTTCTGTGCAAATGCGCTGTTCCTTGCAGAGGCCTTTGACTCTGCTGCAAAGGCATATGCCAAGTTCTTCTGAGTTTCCTCTCCCATAGGTCATTTCCTCCCATTGGATCTTCTTATGTAATCCTTTGCATATCTCCTAACAGGATATCCATCCAGCACGTGAAAATACCTAATCTTTCTAAGGGTTGCCTTTGAGATTGCACCCAAAGGTAAATAGATAATGCTCTTACCCAGCACCTCTGCCACTTTCTGACACAGTTGGGAAGGAGGCTTTGGTGCCACATAAACGATATGCTTTTCCATAGAATAATCTATTGCAGCCAAGAGCAACCTCTCGGTCTTGTCTTTGGCTCCGTCAAAATATGGGTCCTGCCAGATGTCCATCACCCTCATAGGAGGATATGTCATCATGAACCCACCGTAGACGCACCTGGATATACCGGGTCCCACCATGTCCAGGCCGGCAGGGGTGCTATAAAAGGCCATATCAGATTCTTGGGAATGCTCTCCATGCCAGGTCATCTTCCAGGGGAATTGCTCCAACCCCATTGCATCTGGAGGGTCAGGGTCAAAGATCACCACCAATGATCCCACCTGTCCTTGTAACCTACCCTCCTCCTTCACATAGATCTTTCCGTTCAGCCAGTTCCTTATGGTCTCCCTCACATCTATGCCGTCCTTGGTGGAACTTACAAAAGGCTCTATTAGTTGATTTTCCAAGGTCTTTATTTCCACTGCCTTTTTCATGAGGTATTTACCGTAGCCTTCTATCACCAAGTCCTCTGGGGGGTAGGAACAGATATTATTCCCCACAAATTCCCTTCGCCACTTCATCTCCTCTTTTTTGTTCCTGACACGCAAGGGAAAGATCCTGCGCCTCCTGTCTTGAATCCTTCTTTTGAGGCGGATCTTTTTTAGATCCAAAAAGAGGTCCTCTGCCTCCAACCTGAGAACAGGTAGATCACTGCCTTCATAGTGCCACGGGTATGTTGTGCCAGTCTGCCAGACCTCATAGGCCAAGTCTTCATTCACACACGCCCTAACAGCCACCACCAGCTGATATAGGCTGGGTACAAATCTCCCTGAAACAAGACTGTAATTCCTCAAAAACCTCTTAAACACATCCCATTCCTGGGAGGTGATCTCCTCCTTGAAGCTTTCCTTATACCTTGATACCGATTCATCCAGAAGGGCTTGAAAGATCTTGGCCCTATCCAGCTCCTCCACATCATCTGTTTCCCGTGCCATCTCATAGGTCTTAACAAGATAAGGACACTCTGTGAGGATCTCCTGAAAGGATTCTGGGTGCAGTTCTGCAATATACACCCCACTTCTTTTTGTCTTTGCAATCACAGGGGCTTGGGGTTGATTTAGTTCAGAAAGGAGCCCTTGGAAATTATAAAGCCCTCCCACAAAGAGCACCTTATCGTATTCCTTTGAGAGCCTTTGGAGTTGCTGTGCAATGTGGCGCTCTTTCAATATGTCTTCTTGACTGCTCCTCATATACCTTGTGAGCTGCAGGTACAACCAACAGTATTCATAGTATCCTATCCTGCTGATACAATATGGGTCAGGGAGGATGGAATAGTCATAAGGGTAACTATCAGTATCCCTATCCACAAAGTGAATCGGGATCTGATCTGCAATTGCAAGCCTTATTGCCTCAATCATGGCATCAGAAGGCTCAATAAGTAAGAAGACCTCTATCCCGTCTAACTCTTCGTATGATACCACTGAGATATAGGGTAATCTTTCAACCCCCTTCAGAATCCAATCTTTCAAAGTATTGGGATATTCTACGGCTATTGCAGAGGGTTTGAAGCTGTGATATTGTCTCCGCAATTCAATTGCAAACTCTAAGACATTTTGTACGGACGGGAAAAGCCTTATATTTCTCCAATTAAAACTCCTGGTGCTTTTCCAGACCATCTATAACCTCTTTGAATAATTCCGTTGCCTCCTCATCCAGGACCATGTTTGTAGCTTCTATCAAATACTCTTCTAAATCTCTTTTTTGCTGGTCCATATGAAGTCTTCTCAAGGCATACCTTGCTATATTTATGCCATCTCTAACTGTATAATCCTCATTGGCTTCATGTGCTGCCTGCAAAAATTCAACTATATACTCCACAATATCATCATTACTAACAGGAAGGTTCTTTTTGATGATAAGAGTTTCCTCTTCCCGAGTTGGAAAATCCACATATATAATAGGTTTGAGTCTCGACTGGATATACTCAGGCAGTTCAAAGGTGCTCGCATCTTCATTCATTGTTGTACAGAACCTGAAATTAGCATGGGCCTTAATCTTTACCCCTGCCACGATAGATTCAACATATCTCCTTGAATCCAAAAGGGGTGCCAGAGATGCCCAACTCTTTTCACTCATTCGATTCCCCTCATCCACAATGGCAACCCCGCCCTTTATCATTGCAGAGACGACAGGGCTCGCCACATACTTTATCTTGCTATTCTCATCAATAACCGGAGTAATGATGAGATCCTCTGGCCTGGTGTCCATTGTGGCCTGGAATAGGTAAACTGGCTGGCCCAAGGCCTGCCCGGCAGTATATGCCAAGGTGGTCTTTCCCACACCGGGTTTTCCCGCCAGCCTTGGATTTAGGGGGATGTCTCCATCTCCCAAGACCATCCAAGCAGCCAAGATCTGTGCAATGAGGTCGGTCTGCCCTACCCATTTAACATCTATCTCATCAGGGGGGCTTAGGTAGATATCTACCCCCTCTATTGTTACTTTTTCCATCTCCTGCCTCCTCTTTTCTATAATAGATGCATATGATAAAATGGCAAATAGCTTTTTAAGTTTACAGCGCCATATTTTGTCCTTAGGATTACGCCTCAAAATTTAATTAAGGAGAAATGATGCCATTAAAGGATACAGGAATCTGGAATTTTTTTAAGTCGGTTAGGCTTACCATAATACTATTAATTGTGCTGGCTGCAATAGCATTAATAGGAACCCTAATCCCACAGGGTAAGGAAGGCCTAAGGATCATCTCCAGGTGGAATCCAACCCTTGTGGAGTTCCTCTTCAAAATTGGGTTCCTGGATGTATATCACTCTAGCCTGTTTCGACTCCTGCTTTTGGCCCTTGCCTTGAATTTGGTGGTGTGTTCCTTAGACAGGCTCCCCAAAAGCATGAGACTATACAGACATAACAGGCTTTCTTTTGGAGATACCGCTTTTGAAAGGCCTTTGGCCAGATTCAGGACAAAGGCCTTGGAACACAGCTCTGCCCAAAATATTTTAAGGAATGCCCTTAGGCTCTTTGGTGGAAGACCTGAGATCAAGCAGGAAGGCAGCAGTGTCTTATACGGCTTTAGCCAGTACGGAAAATTTAGCTACTTTGGCGTATATCTGGTGCACCTTAGTGTGTTACTGATACTTCTGGGTGGGCTCATTGGCTCATTCTTAGGCTTTGAAGGCTATGTGAATATCTTAGAGGGTGACACCATAGAGGATGTGGAGCTGAGAGATGGAAACGGCCATGTGCACTTGGGCTTTAAACTTAAGTGCGACAAGTTCTTTGTGGATTTTTATCCCAATGGCACTCCTAAAGAATATCGCTCCACTGTTACTTTGTTTTTAGAAGATAGGCCGGTTCTCACCAAAGATATACTTGTAAATCACCCTCTGGAATTTTACGGTATCAGGTTCTATCAAGCAAGTTATGGGAAAATACCCGCAGCCGCAATCCTAAAGGTTCAAAAAGATGATTTGTTGATTGGAGAAATTCCAGTTGAATTGGGGAAACAAACAGAAATCACAGATGGCATTACCGTAGAAGTCCTGGATATGAAAGCAGATCTTATGAATAGATTTGGCCCAGCACTCCTATTGAGGATTTCCAATCCTGATATGCAACCAAAGGAAGTTTGGCTTTTTAAAAACCCTAATGCATTAGACTCTCTCCCTGAGCAGATGCGAAAAAGTGAAAGGTTCAATACTAAGGTCTTCTTGCCATATAAATTGCAGATCTTGGATGTTAAAGAGAAGTATTACACAGGCCTTCAGGTGAGTAAGGATCCTGGTGTAAATGTTGTGTGGTTTGGTTTTGCCCTTATGATATTTGGATTTTTTGTAACATTCTTTTATCCACACAGGCAGATCCTAATCAGACTGAAGCTGTTGAGCCCGGGAGAATTGGAGATAGTTGCAAGGACTAACAAGGATCCAGCCGGGCTCGAATCGAAATTGGAAAGAGTTCTTTCCTATCTTAAAAAAGAAATTTCTTTAGAGGGGTGAGAGATGATTACAAGTTCAATGCTCCTTAGTGTGCTTACCTTTGTATATTTCGGGATATTCATGGTGTATTTGCTCAATTTTTTGCTTAAAAATAGGCTTTCTTTCTTTCCATCTGTCCTTCTCCTTTTGACTACTCTTCTTCATGGGTTTGCAATCGTGCTTAGATGGATCGAGTCCTATAAGCTTGGATATGGCAGAGCTCCCTTTACCACTCTGTACGAATCACTCATATTTTATTCCTGGCTGATGGGTGCATTATATCTACTCATAGAGTGGCGTATTAAGAGCAAGGTGATAGGTATGTTTGTAACTCCACTTACATTCTTGGCATTGGCATATGCATCTTTTTCCAAAGATATCAACAAAACCATTCAACCTCTCATCCCAGCACTTAAGAGCAACTGGCTCATAGCACATGTGATAACATGCTTTGTGGGTTATGCAGCCTTTGCCATCTCTTTTGTAGTCTGCATCATATATCTCTTCAAAAGGAAGGCTGAAAACAGCGCTCAGTTTTCCCTTATCCCATCCAAGGGTATCTTGGAAGAGATAAACTACAACATGGTGGTCATAGGCTTTATATCTTTGAGCCTGGGTATTATCACCGGCTCTATTTGGGCAAATGTAGCTTGGGGCAGTTATTGGAGCTGGGATCCAAAGGAGACCTGGTCTCTCATCACTTGGCTTGTGTATGCAACTGTCTTGCACGCAAGGCTCACCCGTGGATGGAGGGGTAAGCGCCTTGCCATTTTGAGCATAGTGGGCTTTCTTTGCGTACTATTCACCTATTTTGGCGTAAATCTACTACCTGGGCTTCACAGTTATGCCACCATGTGAGGAGGAAAAGAAGGTAATGGACTGAAACCTTTGTGGCTAACCTATTGTCCCATTGTGTTTGGTAATCTTGGAGGTTAAGTGCTCATAATTGGTTCAAATGGTTGAAGTTAAACCAAAAAGAGCAGACAGACCTATAAACAGGATCAACGCTCCAAAATCCTCCCTCTTAAAGTAAAAGGGTGCAGGCGGAGTTATGATGAACCAGAGAAGATACCATTACAGGCGATTTTCACCCGAGACCATTGGAGTACAAAGGCCAATACCCTTCAAGGACTGGAAGCCCCTATTTCCGGACTACCTTTCCTTTGTGTGCCAAAGGCTCAGCCAAAATGGCATAAAAGTATATCTTGTGGGAGGTAGTATAAGGGAGATGCTCTTGGGAAGACACGCCCTTGACTGGGACCTTGTGGCAGACTGCGATATGGATAAATTAAGGCAGATCTTCTCAGATGTCTCTCACTTTTCCTTTAAGGACATGGTGTTTTCTATGATCCTTTCCAAAGAAAAACTGGAGATATCTCCTGTGAAAGGACAAGACATCTATGAGGATCTGTCAAAGAGGGACTTTACCATCAATGCCATGGCTTATGATTTCATAAGTGGACAGCTCTTGGATCCTTTTAACGGGCTTCAAGATTTAAAGGAGGGAATTTTAAGGGCTGTAAAAGATCCTGCTCAAAGGTTCTTGGAAGATCCCTTAAGGATGCTAAGGGCAATAAGGTTTATGGCAGAACTCTTCCTCACAATTGGAAAACCTACCCTGAAGGAAATAACAATAAAGGCCCATTTGTTGGAGAGGGTTTCCACAGAAAGGATCAGGGATGAACTAAAAAAGATATTGCTATCTCCTTCTCCCTATATGCCCCTTTGGTACCTCATATCCACAAAGCTAATGCCAAAGGTGATCTTAGAGGTCTCAAGGCTAAGTGGTATTAAACAATCTCCTCCTCACAAGTATAAGGTCTTAAAGCACACATTTTTCACAGTGGAAAACACTCCTCCCTCCCTTAGCCTACGATTTGCAGCACTTTTACATGACATTGCAAAACCCTTAGTGCACAGTGTAAAGGATGGAAGACATAGATTCTTGGGGCATCAGAATCTCGGGGCACAAATGACAAGGGATATCCTAACCCACCTGAGATTTCCCAACAGCCTGATAGAACATGTCTCACTCTTGGTGAAACACCATCTGATATTTTATGATGCCTCCTGGACGGACAAGGCAGTCAGGAGATTTGTTAACAAGATAGAGCCTTTAAGTATCTGGGAACTGCTGGCCTTGAGGAGGGCAGATATCCTGGCCCAAGGAACAAACATCGGTGGATTGGACCATCTTAGATCCTTTGCAGATAGGATTAAGACACTGGGAGAGATTAAAAGCCCGTCCCAAATACCACTTTGCATCAATGGTAACACTATTATGGCAGCCCTGAGGATCCCTCAAGGGCCAAAGCTTGGGAGGATCCTAAAAGAGATTAGGGAATGGGTTTCTGAACACCAGGAGGACAACGAGCCCAAAAAGCTATTGTTGCTGGCAAAGGAAATCGGAAGCAGATTAAAATAAAGCTCCCCTGGCCATAGTATACCTAAAACCCACTAAGGTTGCCTGTTTAAGGGCAAAGGTGGGAGGGAAATGATATCCTTAAGAGGTTTAGTTGTCTCTTCCGGGAATAACACAGTGATACTGATCCTTCTGTTCCTTGGATCATTGGGGTCCTCTTTAATAAGGGGCCTTGTGGCAGCATAGCCTGCTACCCTTGCAATCCTGTCGGGGTTTAGGCCGTTTTTTTCCATCTCCTTCCTTGCTGCAGATGCCCTGTCTGTGGAAAGTTCCCAGTTGGTGTATTTTTGTGTGGAATAACTTAATGCATCCGTATGGCCGTCTATGGTGATCTTGTTATCAAGGTCTTTTATGGCATCGGTAATCACCTTTAATATGTTTTTTGCCTCTTGACTGGCTTCTGCGCTGCCCAAAGGAAAGATAGGTTTTCCTTCTTTGTCCACAATCTGGATCTGCACACCCTCTTCCTTCACACTCACCAGGACTTGATCTCTTACATGTGAAAGTTTTTCCTCTATGAGTCCCTTCACTCTTTCTGCAAGGTCATTTTTGGTGATCTTGGTCACAGGTTCTTGTTCATGCTGGGGTACTGCAATCCTTGGTGTCTCATCTCCAAATTCCTTCATCAACTCAGGACCGCCATCAATGATGGCAGTTCCGCTCTTCTCAAAGAGGCTAAAATACTTAAAATAGGCAGCAACCTTAGCCCTCTTTTCAGGAGCTACCATGGTAATGAGCCAAAGCAAGAGGAAAAAGGCCATCATGGCTGTTACAAAGTCCGCATAGGCCACCTTCCAGCTACCACCGTGATGACCTTCGTGGGAACCTTTCTTCACCTTCTTTATTATAACAGGACCAGTTCCTTCCATGGCAGAGATCCCTTATTTCTCTCCTTTGGGAGTGGCTTCTTTGAGGCTCTTTTGCAGTTCCTCAAAGCCTGGCCTTAGGGCAAAAGGTATTGCCCTTCTCCCCAATTCCACAGCCATTTGGGGGGCAGAGCCATCAATGTAGGCAACATAGGCAAGCCTTATTACATTCAAGTAGGCTTCTTCATCGTGAGCAATGTGCTCCAATTTGGCAGCAATGGGCCCCACAAAACCGTAGCAGGCTAACACCCCAAGAAAGGTACCCACAAGGGCAGCTCCGATGCTGTGGCCCAGTACAGCAGGAGGCTGATCTATCTTCCCCATGGTTAAAACAACCCCCAACACAGCAGCCACAATACCTAAACCAGGAAGGGAATCAGCAACTCTATTCACGCTCTGGGATGGTATCAAACCTTCTTTGAACAGGACCTCGATCTCTGATTCCATGATTGTGTCCAATTCATGGGCAGGGGTATTGCTTGTGAGGGTCATTTTTATGGTATCGCAGATGAATTGAACTGCTTTCTTGTTTTTTAATACAATTGGCGAGGATGTAAAAAGAGGACTTTTTTCAGGCTCATTTACCTCTGCTTCTATTGCAATTAGCCCTTCTTTCCTCATCTTTTGAAATATCTTGTAAAGCAGGATCAGAAGTTCCATGTAATCTACCTTGTCAAGTCCTTTACCAGCAAAGACTTTTGGTAGATTCTGTATGATGGCAGACAAGACCCTTGGTGGAGATGCAATTAATAGAGAGCCAATAGCTGCCCCGAATATGATCATGAATTCTGCAGGCTGAAAGAGAACATGTAAATTTCCCTTTTCAAGCAGAAATCCTCCAATAACAGCACCCAGTACCACCACTATTCCGATAATGCTAAACATAATTAACCTCGAGTCAAAAGCTGTCTTTGCTTGTTGAGAACATATCTTACAATTGCAGTTCTCACATCTTCAGGGATATTGATGAATTGAATTGCAACCTTATTTTTCTCTATTTCAGAATCTTCTTTCCTAATAACTTCTCCATAGCATACAAGATAGGTGGGTGGAATGGTTGGGAGTAAAAGTTTAATTTCTAACTTTTCTCCTATTTCATATACCTCATTCGTCTGGATGCTGATCCCGCCAGCACTTAGGTTTATGTTATAATAGGCCATATCGCCAAAGCCAGCTTTCTCAATACATATATAGTTCAATATGAGGTCAAGTTTTTGGCTGATGGATAAAAGAAGCCTAAAAAGTTCCTCATTACCTGCTTTTTCAGGTCTGTAGGCAAACTCCGGCATATTATAGGGATAGCAAACCTGCCTTGCCAGGGGAATGGGCTGCGATCGGGGCATCCTCTTTATGGAAAGTTGAATAACATCCTCAACCCTAAAATATTCTCTTTTTTCCACCACTTGGGCCCTTTTCTCTCAAAAATTTCTTAAGCTTCTCCACAAAACCCATCAAATAGATTTAATGCGCAAAGGCTAAAAAAGTTTAACAATCTTGTCAAGATAGCAGATTACAATGGGATTTCAAAGAAATTTGCAAGCTATTTTCTCCCTGTCAAAATTCATAACATTTCTCCCATTTCTAGTGTGTTCAATATCCACCATGTAGAGATCCAAACACCTGGGCAAATACTTCTCCCAATGAACGCTGGTATGTGGACATTTCCTAAATAAACATCCGTGGTACCTGTTATTACCTGTAGAACATTTTGGATGGATATAGCCGCTACATTGTACATTGGGAGATTCGAGAAAACATGACAGGATTAGATCCGGAGATAATCCCACAGAGACGCAGGGAGAAATTTCATCCTTAATGTATATGCATTCGTCGTGATGCCTAATCACATTCACGGTATCATGATTTTCGTAGGGGCAGGCCTGCTTGCCTGCCCTGGGCAACCACAGGGGGTTGCCCCCACATTTTTTGTAAAGGCCACCAGACGGTCGCCCCTACCATCGCAATTACGAGGTGGCCACTTGTTAAGTGGAAAAGCCTAAAAATCTCAGAACGGATACAGCTCCTTTGCCTCCTCTACCATCCCCAGTTCCAAGAGTTTCTCTTTGTTGGGTTTTCCTGTGGCCCAATCCCAGTTTCGGTGTTGGTAGTATTCCTTCAGCATCAGCTCAAGGTCGGGGGATTTACCTGCTGAGCTTCCTTCCTTTAGCGCCTCCAAGCAGATCTTGGGGAGCCTATCCTGCTCCCTGGTTAGCCCCCTTTTGTTGTTGATCACCCTTTTGATGTTGATGGAGCGCTCTCCGGCTATAAGAAGCTTGTGGGGATCGTACTCCCATCCTGTGATTGCGTTTATGGCCTCGCATATGAAGGTGGGGGTGTAGGGCGCAAACTTACAAAGGGTGATGGAGTCGAAAAGATCCTTAAAATTCTGAAACTTAGCCACTATCTCTGCCTTTCCTTCTGAACAAAAACGGTCCCCCGGGAGGATGCCGTATTCAAAGACAAAGCCCCCAAGCTCAATGGTATAGTAGTCTCCTTTAAGATGACATGCACCCCTCGGACCTGTGGCATAGGAAAGTGCCATGCCTGTAAATGCCCTTGGATCATGCATTGCCACTTCCATACCTTTCACCTGGGCTGCCTCTTCAGGATCCCTTCCAAAGTGCTCTGCCATCTTCAAGGTGCCCTGTGACAAGAGTTTGCCAATGCCCTCTTGTTTTATTGCCATCTCCACAAGCTTAACAATGGTTGGGCCATCTCCCCACTTTATCTCCATCCCTGCCTCTTCTTTGGTGAGCGCCCCCAGTTCGTAGAGATACATGGCATAGGCGATGGATACACCCAAGGATATGGTATCTATCCCATGGGCATTGCAGAGATAGTTTGCCTCGATGATGGAATCAAAATCGAAGTTCATGCAGAGGGGGCCAAAGGCAACTGTGGTTTCATACTCAGGGCCGTCAACTCGGCCAAGTCCTGGCCTGAAATCTTTCACCTGCCTGCCACATCCTATGGGGCAACCGATGCAGGCATAGTTTTCCACCGTGTATCTCTGTCTCAGGGCCTGGCCTGTGAGTTTGTAAGCAGGGAACACACTTTTTTGGAAGTACTTCACAGGCACATCACTCACTGCCATGCCTATGTCCGTGTACATCAAGGTTCCATACTCCTGAAAGGCAGGGGTTGTGAGGTTATCCTGGATGGCCTTTAGGGCCTCCTTACTTAGCTCCTTTAACTTGTTAGGATCGTGCAGCTTTACCTTTATCCTTCCGTTAACAACCACTGCCTTCAAATTTTTTGAACCCATCAAGGCTCCTAAGCCACAGCGGCCGGCGGTCCTACCTGCATCGTTCATTATACCTGCTGTTTTGGCCAAGTTTTCCCCTGCGGGCCCGATTACTGCCATTCCCAAACCAGGTTGGTTTATTTGCCTCCTTAAATGATCCTGGCTTTCGTAAACATTTTTCCCCCAAAGCTCTAAGGCCTCCCTCAACTCTGCCTTGGCATTCTCCAGATACAGAAAAACTGGCTCCTTGGACCTGCCCACTATGAAGATGCCATCGTACCCCGCCTGCTTTAACCTAAAGGGAAACTCTCCTCCACTGGTAGCCTCTCCCCAATAACCTGTGAGGGGAGAGAGGCCTGCAACTGCATAGCGGCTGGACATGGGAATAGAGCTTCCAGTTAAGGGCCCTGTGGCAAAGATCAGAGGACTTTCTGGCGCCAAGGGATCCATATTGGGTTCAACATATTGGTTTATGAGTTTTGCTGCAAGGCTTGCACCACCCACATAGTCCTTGAAAAGGGTCTCGGAGATGGGCATGTCCTTTAGCTCTTTTCCTGAAAGATCCACCCACAAAAAACGGCCATGTACTCCTTTCATCTCCCTACCCTCCTCTCAAAAATCTATGTCTCTGCCCTCATAGGCATACCAAAGCATCCTTTCACACTGCTCCTGGGTCAGGGGTCTTGGTGAAAAGATGCTGTCAATGTCTTCCAAACTGTATTTCACAAGGGTTGGCATTTGCCTTTCAAATTCATCCTTTGGGATCCCCAGTTCCTTAAGGCTTAGGGGAACATCCAGTGAGCCAAAGAGCTCTTTGGTGGCTTTAATAAGGTTTTCAAAGCTTTCTTGATCTGTTTTTCCTTCAATGCGAAGACCGTGGCATATTTCCAGGTATTTGTCCGTGACAAGCCGATAGAATTGGAAGCAATAGGGTATGAATATCCCAACGGCCAAGCCATGATGGATATGAAACAACGCTCCCACCGAATGGCCTAAACTGTGTGTCAAGGCACATCCACTTTGGCCAAACCCCACACCAGCAGCACTTGCGGCAAGCATCATCCTGTAGCGGGCCTCTCGGTCCTTTGGGAATTTGTAGACCCTGGGGAGGTATTTGAATATCAGTTTGATTGCCGCAACACTCATGGCTACGGTAAATTCATTCCCTGCAGGAGTCACTGCCGCATCCATTGCATGGGCAAGGGCATCCAGGCCTGTCCCCACCGTAAGCCTTGGTGGCATAAAGACTGTAAACTCCGGATAGAGTATGGCCACGTCAGGCAAGAGCTCTGGGTTAGCAATGGGTACTTTTCTGTTGGCCTTGGTATCGTGAAGCACGGATACTGCAGTGCATTCTGACCCAGTTCCACTGGTTGTGGGCACTGCCACAAAAAAGGCCTTTTTCCTAAGGCCCAGGAGTGAAAGAGGAGTGACCTCCACTGTCAGGTCCTTTATCTCAGGGTGCTCGTATAAGATCCAAGCTGCCTTTGCTCCATCTATAACGGATCCGCCGCCAACCGCAAATATCACATCCGGCTCAAAGGAAAGCATTGCATTGGCGCAGTCCTTTACGTTTTCCAATGGTACTTCAGGCATGGCATTGGGCCAGATCTCAGTAGTAAAACCGTTGCGCGAAAAATAGTCTTTAGCCCGCTTGGCATATCTTTGGCTCACCTCATCTGCAACAAAAAAGGCCCTCTTCTTGGGAGCGTGCACGGCAATGAAATCTGCTGTTGTGGGACCGATTACCATCCCTTCGGGGAACACATTGAAGCCCATTATAAAGGCAGGGGTTTTAAAGAGTGTGTTCAGACCTTTTACACAATCAGCCAGTGCAAGGGGCAAGATTGCCTTTATCCCTGGCTCCTCAAACCAGTAAGCCATCCCTCATCCCCCCTTTCTTTTAGGATAAGCGGAATTTAGCATAGTAATTGTAGGCCTCCAACAGATATTTGTGCATGAATGTGATTCATTTAAATGAAGGAGCAAAAGAGGGAAAATTGCATAGAAGGATTTTTTTATCTCAAAAGATGGATGTTTCCGATTCTTACATTTTTTAACCCCGCATTAATTGCAGCGTCCCTACATTTAAAGGCAGTTTCCCTTTTTGTTGTTGGAAGGTCGTAAAAATAAAACTGAGGGTAAAATGCAAGGAGTGAATAAGGTATATTTGGGTTTAGGCTTGCTATAAATTCGGCAATATTTGAAACCTCTTCTTCTGTAACATAACCTGGAATCAGGAGTGTGCTTGCAACCAGTGGAGGAGGTTCAGGCCTTTGGTTTATTTTTTCAGATAGTTTGGCAAAATTTCTCAAGGTGAGCTTGTTTGATTGGCCTGTGAGAACCCTGTGGAGGGTTTCATCCCATGCCTTTAAATCGAATTTTATACAGCCTCCAGATTCCAAAACCAGTTCAAACGCTTGGGTTAAAAGCTCTTCCTTCATGTAGCCATTGGTCTCATAACATATCCTTAGGATTTTTCCTTTCTTCTTTTCCATGGCTAATCGGGAAAATTCTATGGTAAAAGGCATTTGGGTGCTGGGATCACCCCCAAAATAGCATATGCATGAAACATTTTCATGTAAGATTGACTCCAAATCATGCGGTTTGACAGCTCTTTGATGCTTGCGCTCTTCTTTAAAATGCCAGTTTTGGCAAAAAAGACAATTAAAGGAACAGGTATGAAAAAATACTGCAAGGTTCTCATATCCATACTCTGGTCCTTTCCTGTGGGCATACTTGGGGTATCCTGTTCCTGTGCCACCAGGACATATCCAATCTGCAACGCAATTTGTGGGTAGAGGATCGTAGTAAAAGGAAAAATTTCCAAGAGCTAACTCTGGCACAAGGCTTCCGTTGGAGTTCTTTCTGAAACCACAATAACCAACTTCTCCTTCTCCAATGATACATCCATTGCCACATATAGTACATCTGATGCCACCTTTTGTCTTAGGTGGCCTTGAAGGAAGTTGAAAGCGCTCCCTGCTGATCTTGTGTATTATATTGCTAAGATTTAGCGCTTCTTTGGGGCTTACCTTTATGCACTGCGCACAAACCCCAAGCTCGGAGGATATCTCAAGGTGTTCTTTTCCACAAAGCCTGCAGACCCCCATAGGAGCTCTCCATGATAAAAATCATAGTTGATCATAGCAAGAATAAGCATTCATCAACAGATCCTTTTAAAGATTGACATTACGATACCTTCCTATCCCATGGGAAATGCAAATGAGGAGTGGACTTGTCCCGTGAAACCTGACACCTCTCTAACTTATTCTGCATCATCCTGTATTCCATGGGTGATTTCATCTTCAGCCCTTATGGGGATGATTTATATTACAATCTTCAAACCACACGGGCAATAATTTCATAACAGTTTTTGAATCACTGAGATCATGCATGTATATGTAATCCCTCTTAAATATCTTTACTATGGATTCCGCTTACTACAACTTACTTCGCTTAATAGGGTGCCCGGTCTGAACAGGGGGCACTAAATGCCAGATCTGTTTTACTGTTTTTGAAACATGACACCTTTCAAGATAATATCGGCTATTTCTTTTGAATAAATCACAGGGTCATTGGGTTTTCCCAACATCAACCATCTTATTAGTGGATCCAATGATAGAGCCTGCCCAAAACTTCTTTAAGCAGATGGGGATGGAGGTGGTGGGCGTGTGGAGGCCATCTCCTGTTGCAATGGATGTGACAGCAGAGCTCTCTGCCATACAAAGGGCTGGTGCACACATGGTATTTACCATCTTTTCTTCCTCTGTGGGAATCCCTTTTGCCAGACAGGCAGGTGAGATGAAGCTCCCTGCTGTACAGGGTGGGATTAATGTGGAGGCCCAGAAGGATGCATTCTGGCAAGCCACACAAGGCAAGGGAAATTATGTGATGACACTCAGCACCTATTGCAGGGGAGTTGAATACAATGAGCTCACAGCTCCCTTTGTGGATACTTATGTGAAGAGATTCGGAGAGACTCCCACTTACACAGCAGATACTTATGCAGCCATTGTGTATACACTAAAACCCATAATTGAACAGGCAGGCAGCCTTGATCCAGAGGTTTTGATCCCACTCATGGAGAAGGATGAACATAAGTCCCCTGGTGGAAAGGTGGGCTACATTGTGGACGAAAAAGGCAGACAAACCCATGACCTAAAATGGGGCCCTGGATACCTCACAAGCCTTGGGGTCCAGTGGCAGGACGGAAAACTTGTGGGTGTATGGCCCAACAAGTGGAAGCCAACCCCAGAGTCACCTGAGATAACCTACAAGGGTATCGTGGACTATAAGATCCCACCGTGGGTCTTGGAACAGCATAAGAAATAATAGTTTACCCGGCTTCAGAACAGGGAAGCAAGGGAATGCTACAAGATATCGTCATCACTGCCATAATAAACGGCAGTATCTATGCCCTCCTTGCCATCGGATTTTCTCTCATATTCGGTGTGGCAAGGATCATAAACATTGCCCATACAGCCTTTTTCATGGTTGGTGCATATGGAATCTACTTGGGTACGCAGATCCTTTCTCTGAGTCCAGTTGTGAGCATGGTGGGTTCCACTGTATTGGTAACGCTCTTGGGACTGTTCTTGTATAAGTTCCTCATTGATCCCATTAGGGAGCACGAGGCAGCTGTACTTATTGCCACCATAGCCCTTGCCATTTCCATCCAAGAGGCCATGGTACTTTTGTTTTTTGCCAATTATGTGAGTGTACCCTCACTGTTGGAGGGATTTTTCACATTGTTTGGAGCAAAGGTATTTTATCAGCAACTTATCACATTCCTCACGGTGCTGGGGGTTTTGATTGCCCTCTGGCTCTTGTTAATGAAAACGAAATTGGGCATTGCCATCAGGTGTACTGCCCAGGATAAAGAAGTGGCAAATCTCATGGGCATAAATGAGAGCAGAGTGGCCATGTATACAACCCTCATCTCTGTGGGACTTGCCTCCTTTGCAGGTGCAGTGGTGGTACCTCTTACCACCCTGCACCCCTACATGTGGATGCATCCTTTGGTGATGATGATGGCTGTGGTGGTCTTGGGAGGATTGGGTAGCCTCAAAGGAAGCTTTATAGGAGCGTATATAATGGGCTTTGCAGAGTCCCTTGTGGTATTCCTCATCCCTAAGGGGTCTTTCTTAAAGAGTGCTGTGGCTCTTTCAATCATGATCGTGATCCTGCTCATAAGGCCTGAAGGACTTTTTGGGGTCAAATTTGAGGAAGAGAGGTAAAGATGTTGCTTCTTAGATACTACCTAAGGAAGTTCTATGTGATCCTGAAAAACGAGATAATCGTGCTTCCAAGTAGGATAGCTGTTTGCCTGTTTTTTCTGTTTGTGCTGACCCTTCCTCTTTTTGTGAAGGATCTATACATCCTGAGGATCTTTGTCCTCACAAGCATATTCGCCATCTTCGCCGCCAGTTGGGATCTACTTTCCGGCTTTACAGGCCAGATCAACTTCGGGCATGCGCTTTTCTTTGGTGTGGGTGCCTACACAGTTGCTCTCTTGAATCTAAAGCTTCATTTGCCTCCCATCCTGGGGATCCCCTTAGCAGCCATAGCCTCTGTATTGGTAGGACTTATAGTGGGCATTCCTTGCCTTAGGTTAAAAGGCACCTATTTGGCCCTCGCCACCCTATCCTTTCCCATAATCCTTATGGGCATCGTGTTCCTTGTGCCAAGTTACACCGGTGGGGAATTGGGCCTCTCCGGCCTAAGGCCCCTCACTCCTTCCAGGCTCTTGGACTACTATGTGGTTTCTGTTTTGATGCTCTCCTTTGTAAGCCTTATGTGGAAACTCACAGATTCCAATCTGGGCATTATCCTCCATGCCATCAGGGAGGACGAAGTGGCTGCAAGGGCAGCAGGTATAAACACCACAAAATATAAGCTGCTGGTATTTTCCATCAGCGGCTTCTTCGCAGGTCTGTCAGGAGGCCTTTATGCACACTTTATGAGGATCGCCGGGCCCTCCACCTTGGAGGTCTCCCTTTCCTTTAGCGTGGTGATTTGGTCCGTGTTTGGAGGGATGGTAACCATCTACGGGCCTGTGGGCGCTGTGTTTATTCTTTTCCCACTCCTGGAACTCTTTAGATTCTGGCCTGAGTATAGAACCCTTATATTTGCCGTGGTGGTCCTGCTCACCTTGCTGTATATGCCTGAGGGGCTTTTGCCCTGGCTCAGGGACAAGATAGAAACAGAATGCCCAAGGTGTAAAAAAAGGAATTTTTACAAGAGAAACACCTGCAGAGTGTGTATGGCTCCTTTGGAGCTTCAACAATAATTCACCTGGGGGATCAAATGGACAACAAAGGATACTATCTTTCAAAGCCTTGGCTGAGGTTCTATCCTGAAAAAGTACCTGAGAAAGTGGAAGTCCCAAGACTTTCAGTCCCTGATTTGTTCAATAAAACAGTGGAAAGGTTTGCAAATAGAGATGCAATAGTATTTTACGGCAACAGGATCAAATTTAAGAAGCTCCAAGAGTATGTAAACAGAATGGCAAATGCCCTATGGGAGATGGGGGTGCGACCTGGTGATACCGTTGCATTGTACTTACTAAACTCACCACCGTATGTAATTTCCTACTTTGCCACGCTTTCCATAGGAGCAAAGGTAACACCCATTAGTCCTGTATATACAAGCAAAGAGGTAAAACACCAGTTGGAAGACAGTGAGGCAAACACAATAATATGCGAAGGTATCCTCTATGATAACGTAAAAAAATCCGGTGTTACCCTAAAGAACATTGTAATCACAGACCTTTCAGATTTCTTGCCCGCGCTCAAAAAGCTATTTGGCCAAAAGGCATTGGCAAAGGCCTATCAAGGCATGGAGGCTCCCACACAGGAACTCATAAGAAGGGAAGGCCTTATAACCATGAAGGAGTTGCTCCAAAAGAATCCACCTCAGGTGCCCGATGTGGAGATAGATGCAGAGAGCCATATTGCCGCCCTACCCTACACAGGAGGCACAACAGGCCTCCCAAAGGCAGCCATCTTGACCCATAGAAATATGGTAAGCCTGCAGGCACAAGTGAATTCTTTTTGGCCATTGTTTGAAGAGGGCAAAGAAGTGAGCATGGCATTTTTGCCCTTCTATCACATATACGGTCAAGTGGTGGTGATGTTGAGCGGATTGGTTATGGGAACCACCTTGGTGCTCTTTACCACCCCAGACATGGAGGAGGTCCTTCCTGCCATAGAAAAATACCAGGCCTCGGGTTTTTTTGGTGTACCCACCCTTTACGAGTACCTAAAGGAACATGAAAAAACCCTCAGGGTAAATTGGAAAAGGCTGAAATTGATCGTATGCGGTGCAGACACACTTCACGAATCCACATCCAAGGATTGGGAAAAGAAGACAGGGACCCAGATATTAGAAGGATATGGGATGACAGAGACCACTGCAGTAAGTCATGGGACACCGTACAACAGACCCAAGAGGGGCTCCTTTGGCGTACCCATCCCCAATATGGATGCTGCAATCGTTGACCCAGATGGCACCGATTTTCTTCCGGTAAATGAGGTGGGAGAGCTGCTCCTCTCCGGTCCCAACATCATGAAGGGATACTGGAAAAGGCCCAAGGAGACCCAAGAAACCCTGATAGAACTGGAAGGCAAGCTCTGGCTTAGGACAGGAGACCTGGTTAGGATGGACGAGGAAGGTTATTTCCACTTCTTCGACAGGAAAAGGGATCTCATCAAGTACAAAGGCTATTCAGTATTTGCAAGGCATGTGGAGGAAGTGCTCTACATGCATCCCATGATAAAAGCGGCTGGTGTTGTGGGTGTGCCTGATCCCACTGTGGGTCAGATTATAAAGGCCTATGTGGTGCTGCAGAGCGAGGCCAGGGGAAAGATCTCTGAAGAGGAGATAATAGAGTTCTGCAAGCAGCACTTGGCCCATTATAAGGTGCCCAAGATGGTGGAGTTTAGGGGGGAATTACCTAAGACAGATGTGGGCAAGGTCTCCAGGAGGGAGTTGAGGGAAGAGGCAGAGGAGAGATGATATGGAAGGGGCCTTTTTGGAGGTGGATGCTGTCACAAAGTCCTTTGGCGGACTAAGGGCCATAAACGAGGTGAGCTTTTCCATGGAAAGGGATGAAATGGTAGGCCTCATCGGCCCAAACGGCGCAGGAAAAAGCACCCTGATCAGACTCATAATGGGGATACTGAGGCCAGACTCAGGTTCCATCAGATTCAAACGAAAGGATATTACGAGGCTTAAGACCTGGGACATTGTGAATCTGGGCATTGCCTGTACCTTCCAAAACATGAGACCTTTTAGAAGGCTTCCCATTATTGCCAATGTAATGGTCTCCTGTCTTTCCCCAAGGGGCATGAAGAGAGGGGAATGGGTTAAAAAGGTGGAGGCCAGGGCAATGGATGCATTGGAGTTTGCGGGCATCTCAGATATGGCCTTGGAGAAGGCCTCCACTCTATCTCAGGGCGATCTAAAGAGGCTGGAGGTTGCAAGGGCCATCGCAACAGAGCCTGAACTCTTGCTCCTGGACGAACCCTTTGGGGGATTGAGTCCTGCGGAGACAGAACTCATGGCCAAGTCCATAAAGAGGCTACACCAAGGCGGAAGATTTGGAAGGCTCCATAGCGAAGGCCCGGCCATGATCATTGTAGAGCATAAGCTTCAGCAATTGATGAAGATTGTGGATAGAATCATTGTGCTAAATTATGGGGTGATCATTGCAGATGGCAGGCCAGAGGAAGTGGTTAAGGAAAAGGCTGTGATAAGGGCCTACCTTGGTGAAGGAGGGGAATAAATTGCTTTTGGAGGTAATAAATCTTTCTGTTTCTTATGACAAGGCAGTTTTACTTTCCAATGTGAGTCTAAGGGTTCAAGAAGGGGAGCTTGTAAGCCTCGTGGGGCCTAATGGCGCAGGAAAGAGCACCCTCCTTAGGGCTATATCAGGACTTGTGCAGCGGGACAAGGAGATTACAAAAAGGTCTGCCACAGGTGAGGTTCGCCTAACAGGAGAGATTCTGTTCTTAGGAGAGAATATCCTGAGGCTTAAGGCCCATGAGATAGCCCAAAGGGGTCTTATCCATTGTCCAGAAAGAAGAAGGCCTTTTCGGGAGCTTACAGTAAGGGAAAACCTATTGGCAGGGGCCTATCTCATAAGGGACAAAAGGTTGGTAGAGGAGAATATGGAAAGGGTCTACGAACTCTTCCCCAGGCTTAGGGAAAGGGGTGATCAGGTATCCGGGACCATGTCCGGTGGAGAACAACAGATGCTCGCCATTGCAAGGGCGCTTATGGGTAGGCCCAAGCTCTTGTGCATAGATGAACCATCCACAGGCCTTGCTCCCATTGTGAGAACACAGGTATTTGAGACAATCCAGAAGATACATTCTTCAGGTGTGCCAGTTCTATTGGTGGAGCAAGATGTGGCAACTGTATTCAAGATGACCCACAAAAATTATGTGCTTTCCTCGGGCAAGATAATTGCCCAAGGCCCTGGTGAAGAACTCCTAAAGGATGATGTCCTGAAAAAGACCTACCTTGGCCTTTGAAAGGGGATTATAGTGTATGGCCTTCCACTGGAATTGAAGGATAAAGGGATATGGGAGGAAAGAAATTTGTGGATGGATGCCAAGGATAAGGTCTTCTACGGATGGAAGATCGCATGGGTCGCCTTCCTTGCAAACTTTATGGCAGTGGGAACGGGTTTTTATGCCATAAACGCATTCCTGGAACCCCTTTGTGTTACCAATGGCTGGTCCAGAACTGCGATAAACTTGGCTCCCATGCTGGGAACACTCTTCGGGTTTTCAAGTCAGTTGATATACGGAAGCTTGGTGAACCGCTTAGGCCCAAGGGTCCTTATGAGCCTTGGTGCCTTGGTATCCGGCATTGCGTTTTTCTCCTTAGGGCAGGCCAAAGGACTGGGTTGGTTTTATTTCTTCTATAGCCTTTTGTATGTGGGAAACGGTGCTTACGCAGGGATAGTTGCCAACACAGCGGTTAATAACTGGTTTGTAAAGGAAAAGGGAAAGGCCTTGGGCTTGGCCACAGCAGGTATGTCCGTTTCGGGTGTCCTATTCCCTTTTCTATTTATGCTCATAATCATGAAGTGGGACTTAAAAACCGCATTCTTGCTTGGAGGCCTGTGCGTGCTTTTCTTGTCTCCCATTGCATGGAAGGTAATTAGAAACTGGCCTGAGGAGTTAGGAACCTGGCCAGACGGAGAAAGGCCAAAAGAGAATAAAGGATTGGATTATATTGCTGTGGATCCTTCCTATTCTGCTTTAAGTTTTGATTCTATCCGCTTGAAGGAGTTATTCTCCTCAGGCACCTTTTGGAGGCTTGGGCTTTCCTACAGTCTGATGATGAGCGGTGCAGTGGGTGTGATGTCCCAGCTAAAACCCAGGTTCGTGGAGCTTGGACTGGGAGACATATCTGCCATGGCACTCACCTCTTTGTCTGCCCTTTTTGGCGCAGTGGGTAAATACCTGTGGGGATTCCTATGTGACAAAGGAAGACCCAATCGGGTGGTTGCCTTAATGGCCTTCCTAAATGCAATGGGTTTGATGCTTGGAGCCTTTGCAGGGGGCATCTTGGGCCTCTGCCTCTTTGCGGCTATTTTTGGGTTTGCGATGGGTGGTGTCATGTCCACCTTTCCCATTTTAACAGCACATGTGTACGGAAGACGCAACTTTGCTTCTGTCATAAGGTTTCTGTACCTTATCCTGATCTTGGATCTTGTGGGCTATTTTATTGCAGGACAAAGCTTTGATAGGACAGGATCATATACCTTAGGTTATGGCATATTCATAATCATGGATCTGTTGGCAGGTTTTATGATGTTTGGTTTGAACGATAAACACTCAGAGGGATAGAGAGATGAGCACCACTGAAGGAGCAAAAAAAGAGACCCCAAGGGCAAAGATGCTGGAGGTGGCAAGGAGGCTCTTTTGGGAAAAGGGTTATCAGGCTACCAGCATAAGGGATATTGCAAGGGCATATGGTTGTAGGCCTGCTAACATCTACAATTTCTTTTCGGACAAAGAGGAGATGCTCTTTGAGGTCTTAAGGGATGAGATGCAGGAGATCTTGGATCCTATCGTTGCCATTGAGGAGGATGAGGAACAAGACCCAAAGGATCAACTAAGAAAGGTGATTGAGAACCATCTAAATGTCACCTTGAGCTATAGAAGATCTGCCAAACTTTTGTTTGATGTGGCACTGGATTCTTTAAGCCACGAAAAGAGAAGTGCAATAGTTGCAATGAGAGATAGATACGACAAGATCATCAGAAAGGTGATCCAAAGGGGGATAAGAAAAGGCATATTCGTTGAGACAGATCCAAAGATTGTGGGGATCCTAATTGCCTCCATGATCACCCGCACCAGGTTATGGTTTCACACTGACAAAGGTCTTTCCGCAGCTGAGCTGAGCGAGTTTATATTCCAATTTGTCTTAAGGGCCCTCACAAAAGACTCAAACAAAAATTGAGATGCATCAATTCTTTGAGCCCAAATCCATAGCTGTGGTGGGAGCTGGTATTGACAGGACTTCCTTAGGTGCTTTGCTCCTGAATAACATCATCAAAACCTTTAAAGGCCCTGTTTATCCTGTAAACCCCAATTACGATGCCATTTACGGGCTTAGGTGTTACCCCAGTATCGGTTCTGTCCCCCAAGATATAGATCTTGCCCTGGTGATTACCCCTGCACACACAGTCCCTCCGATCGTTGAAGATGCAGTACTGAAGGGCGTGAAGGGCCTCATAATAGAAAGTGCTGGTTTTGGAGAAGTGGGTGAGGAAGGAAGGCGCTTGGAAGAAAGGATAAGAGACATCATAAAGGGCACTTCCCTTCGTATCTGGGGCCCCAATTGTATGGGAATTGTGGATGTAAAAAAGGGCCACATCTTTTCCTTTATGAGTCCGCAGATCTCCCACGGCCTAAGGTCTGGATCTGTTTCCCTCGTGGTTCAAAGCGGCATGTTATCAGCGGGTTTCTTGGTGGAGCTAAGCTCCCAGAGGTTCGTGGGAATAAGCAAGGCCTGCTCCATAGGGAATAGGCTGGATGTGGATGAATGCGATGTATTGGAATATCTGTTGAATGATCCTGAGACAGAGGCAGTTGCACTTTATCTGGAATCAATAATCAGGCCCGCCCACTTTCTGGAGCTAACAAGAACTACAAAAAAGCTCATAGTACTTCTGAGAGGAGGCAGGACCAAGGGAGGTAAGAGGGCTGCTGTAAGCCACACCGCCAGCATATCCAGGTCGGGTAAGCTGGAGCGAGAGATTTTGAAGCACTCTGGTATAATCTTGGCAAAGGATTTTCAGGAGATGGCAGAGATAGCCAATTCCCTTGTCCTACTCCCCTTGAATCCCTCCAAAAACCGAGTGGGCATCATAACCTTTAGTGGAGGAGCTGGGATTTTAAGTACAGACCTGCTGGAGGAAAGGGGCTTTGTGGTGCCACGGTTGAGCAAAGAAGACAAGAAGGCCATGGAGAAACTCTTTCCAAAATGGATGAGTCCTTCAAATCCCGTTGACCTTTTTCCTGCGTTTGCAAGTTTTGGACCCCACCAGGCCATTTTTCATGCATTTGAGGTGTTGGTTAAGGGAAATAGCGTGGATCTGATATTTCTGCACTACTTTGCAGGGTTGTACGGCGAGTTTGAACAGTTGAGTGCCATGAAAAACCTCAGCAACACCTATGGCAAACCCCTTTTCATATGGGCAATAGGACTCAAAGAAGGGCTTGATGGTTTTAAAGAGAAGGCCTTTTCACTTGGTATCCCTGTCTTTTCAGAGCTTTCAAGGGCTGCGGACTGCCTTTTGGCCTGCCTAAAAAGAAAAGAAGGAATTGATTTGTCCCAAATACCTAACCCAAAGGCCTTGGACCAAACCGAAGATGAGTCAAGAGTAATTGGCACCCCTCACCCGGATAAGACCACCCATGTCTTAGATACACCGAAGAGCAAACGCCTCTTGGAGCAATATGAGATTCCCTACGTGGATGAAAAGATAGTCACATCCTGGGAGGAAATTTTGTCATTCAAGGATGAAAAGGGTTTTCCCTTGGTCCTCAAAGGAATAGCACCAAACATTACCCACAAGACAGAGCATGGACTTGTTGTAAAAGGGATCAGAAATGAGGTGGAGCTCAAAGAAGCTTTCCTCAATGTATTAGAGAAGTTAGGAGGAAAAGGTAAGGTTTTAGTTCAAGTTGAGCTAAACTCTCCTTATGAACTGATTGTAGGATTTCTTAGGGACCAGCATTGGGGACCGGTGGTGATGCTTGGAATGGGTGGAATACTTGTGGAGTTTGTAAGGGATGTGGCCTTTGCTCCTGCTGATCTGGATTTTGATGGAGTGCTCAATCTAATGAAAAGGCTTAAGGCCTCCTGGCTCTTTGAAGGCGCAAGAAACGTTCCTCCAATTGATAAACCTTCCCTCGTAAAGCTTGTGCTTGAGATTCTAAAGATGGGGTTGATGAATGACAAGATAATGGAAATAGAGTTAAATCCAGTCCTGCTGGTAGCCCAAGAGAGGTCACGTTTCTTGAAACCTGTGGCAGTGGACCATAGGGTTTTGGCCTTCCCCTCCCATGGAGATGAGATTTTGTGAAAAAAATTACATGATTTGCTTGACCTGAAGCTTTTATTCTGGTAAAGCCTAAGCGGCCACTAAAAGGCAGCTATCTATAATATTTCCAACACAAGGAGGTAAAAATCATGCCTTACGATGCGGTAAAGCTAAAGGACTGGCAGATCGCAGAACTTGCAGAACAAAACATGCCCTCTCCTGACGAGTGGAGAGAAAAACTGGGACTCCAAAAGGACGAGATCATCCCCCACGGTAGGATCTGCAAGCTGGATTTCATGAAGATCATCGAGAGACTGAAGGACAGGCCCGACGGGAAATACATTGAGGTTACAGCAATAACACCCACCCCTCTTGGTGAAGGCAAAAGCACCACTTCTTTGGGCCTTATCGAAGGCCTTGGAAAGCTTGGGAAAAATGTTGGCGGAGCGCTCAGACAGCCCTCAGGCGGTCCCACCATGAATATCAAGGGAACAGCCGCTGGTGGTGGAAATGCCCTTTTGATACCCATGACAGAATTCAGCATGGGCCTTACAGGAGACATCAACGACATCATGAATGCCCACAACCTGGCAATGGTGGCCTTGACCGCCAGGATGCAGCATGAAAGGAATTACACAGACGAACAGCTCTTAAGGCTCACCAGGATGCCCAGGCTGGACATTGACCCCACCAGGGTGGAGTTTGGATGGGTGATAGATTTTTGTGCCCAGTCTTTGAGGAATATAGTGATAGGCCTTGGGGGCAGGATGGACGGCTACTGCATGCAGTCCAAGTTTGGCATTGCCGTGTCCTCGGAGCTCATGGCTATACTATCTATTGTGACAGACCTGAAGGACTTGAGAAAGAGGTTGGATGAAATCACATTGGCCTTTACCAAGACAGGCAAGCCCATCACCACAGGTGACTTGGAAGTTGGCGGTGCTATGACAGCCTGGATGAGGAACACCATTAACCCAACCTTATGCTGCAGTGTGGAATATCAACCCGTCCTAATCCATGCAGGCCCCTTTGCCAATATCGCAGTTGGCCAATCCTCCATCATTGCTGACAGGATCGGGCTCAAGATGTTTGACTACCATGTGACAGAAAGTGGGTTTGGGGCTGACATAGGCTTTGAGAAATTCTGGAACGTGAAGTGCCGTTACAGTGGATTGAAACCCCATGTGTCAGTACTTACCACCACCATCAGGGCACTCAAGATGCACGGCGGTGGACCAAAGGTGGTTGCTGGTTTGCCATTGCCTGAGGAATATCAGAAAGAGAATGTGGCACTGGTTGAAAAGGGTTGCGCAAATATGGTGCACCACATCAACACGGTGAAAAAGTCCGGCATGAAACCCGTGGTGTGCATCAATGTATTCCATACAGACACAAAGGACGAGATTGCAGCTGTCAGAAGGGCAGCAGAGGCAGCCGGAGCAAGGTGTGCTGTGTCTGAACACTGGGCAAAAGGTGGCGAAGGCGCCATTGAGCTTGCAGAGGCAGTTATTGAGGCCTGCGAAGAGAAGTCCGAATTCAAGTTCCTCTATCCACTGGAGATGAAACTGAGGGACAGAGTGGCTCTCATCGCAAAAGAGGTATACGGTGCAGATGGCGTGGCCTGGACCCCAGAGGCAGAGGCAAAGGCCAAGATGCTGGAATCCGATCCCAAGTACGATGAATATGCAACCATGATGGTAAAGACCCACTTGAGCCTGAGCCATGATCCGGCCCTCAAGGGCGTGCCAAAAGGATGGATCCTGCCCGTTAGGGATGTGTTGATCTATTCAGGTGCAAAGTTCTTGTGCCCATGCGCAGGTACCATCAGCCTTATGCCTGGGACAAGTTCAGACCCGGCCTTTAGAAGGGTGGATGTGGATGTGAACACAGGAAAGGTGATAGGTCTTTTCTAACAAACCTTAAGGGGCCCTCTAACGGGCCCCTTTTTATCTATCCTGCACTTTTTTTGGCTTTAGCTCAAGGACGGAGGCGATCTGTTCCCCCACCTTTATTACAAATTGGGTTAAGTCTTCATCCACAGGACCTGTTGGAAATTCCTCGGGGACAATCTGAATGGGCAAATTTTTTAGTTCTTTTTTGGGAATAACTTGAAATTCAGGCGGGAAGGTATCTTGGAAATACATGTCTTGAAAGGTGATGAATTTCAACATGTGTGCGGTTGAATTTAGCACACCCACTTCCTCTTTACCCACAAGCCCCATTTGTACTGCCTTTCTAAAACCTGCCAAGGATTCTCCCCCTTGGGTACACACAACATTTCCATTTCGATTGGAAATAATCATTGAATCCATGATGTCCTGCTCAAGGACATTAACCACATAAAAATTATCTTCTCCAGAAACGGATTCATACTCCTCCACCAACCTTATCACCCTTGGCATGGAAACAGGGTCTCCTATCATAGCAGCCTGAGCAACACTTGGCCGCACCTTTACGGGCACAAACCGCCGCTCTTCCCTTTTAAGGGAGTAGTACCTGAACACAGGATCTGCATGTTCAGACTGAACTCCTATGATCTTGGGAAGGTTCTTGATTATGCCTGCCTTGAAGAATTTTAAGAACCCAGACAGTACTGCTGTTATGTTACCGGCATTTCCAATGGGTACCACTATCACCTTTCCTGCCAAGTCCCAGTTGAAATCTTGGGCAATCTCATAGGAAAAAGATTCTTGCCCCAAAATCCTCCAACTGTTTTTAGAATTGAGCAAGGCCACATGATAGTGATCCGCAAGGTATTCCACCACCTTCATACAGTGGTCAAAAACACCGGGTATCTCCAGGACCTTTGCACCATGACCAAGGGGCTGAGCCAATTGTTGTGGAGTCACCTTTCCTTTGGGCAGGATTACAGCTGATATAAGTCCATCTTTTATGTAACTTGCGTAAAGGGCAGCGGCTGCAGATGTATCTCCTGTGGATGCGCAGATGGCAAGGACATTTGTAACAGAACCTTTTTTCAGCAGATGATTCAAATAACTAATTGCGCATGCCATACCCCTATCCTTAAAGGATGCGGAAGGATTCAAGCCATCCAGCTTAAAGTAAAACTCTCTTTTCACAAGATCTTGAATCTTTCCGTTTGCCTTTACCATGGGGGTACTACCCTCCCCCAAGTAAATGATGTGCTCAAGGGGAAGGATTGGGGCTATAAACTCATGATACCTGAAAATACCAGACAAGGCAGGGATATTTAAAATCCTTCTATAATCCAAAACATGATGGTATACATTGGGATCCAATAGCTTCACATCCCTATGTTCAAGGAGCAAAACACCTTTACAATGTGGGCATGTGTAGAGAAGATTAGATATATCGTGCTCTTCCCCGCAAAATAAGCATTTGTAATACATCTGGCCTTTGGGGGATGGAATTACATACTCCCTAAATTCTTTGGGCACATCCTCTATAAACAAATCCTCACCTCCTAAAAGATTTAGCTTTACGATTAACTTAGAACTAAAAACCCCATTTTTCAAAATGGAGCAAAACCCCTAACGCATATCATAGGGATAACCTGGTTTCAGGCAAGATAAATCCTCTCATTTTCAGTATCCTTCTGTATTCTATGGCTTACACGTTAACCTTGATGATAAACCGCAAAAAAGGCGAAAAACGCAAGAGGGGCGAGACAAAGAGAGATGGGGAGAAAGGCAAGGGAGGTTCCAGGGATACGGCAAAGAGGTGGCCACTTACGAAGTGGAAAAAATTGTCGTAGTCCTGTCTTTAGTGGACAATTGTTGGCTTTTATCATATAAACTCCCTTAACTCTGTGAGAGGTGTTTCATGATCATAGATAGATTCTTACCCAATGTCCTTGAATCAGCACCATGGCAAAGGTGTATGCCAGAGTTGGGGCAAAATATAGGCAGGTGGATAGAGGAAAACCTATTCGCTCCATTTTTAAATCAAGTTATAGTGTCAGTAGAAAGTGTCCTGGAGATTGACCCAGGCCTAAGGGAACACGAGATCCTCCAAGAGATCACTGCCCTCATGGTGAAGATCTTGGATGCCCAGTCTGGATCAGTGCGTATATTTGATCCCAATACGGGAAAGTTATTAAGCTATGGTTCCTATCCCCTTGAAGAGGCGGTGAGGGAAAAATATGTTCCTGTGGTGGGTACCATTGCAGGCGAGGTCTTAAAGACCAAAAGGCCGTATATAGTAAAGGACCTACTGTCAGAGGAAAGGTTTCAACACAAGGAGATTGCATTCAGGAAAGGTGCATTCTCTCTCCTGGCAGTTCCTTTTGAGATCCCAAAGTTTTATCCGTCTGAACGTGAGACCTTTGGTGTTATACAGCTCTACTTTAAAGAGAGAAACAGGGATTTTAGCAAACTTGAAATTGTGATTGCCGATCTAATTGCAAAAAGGTTAAGTTTTGTCATAGCTCGGAGAAAGATCCACATATTACAAAAGGCAAGAGAAAAAAGGGAGGCTGTGTCTCAAATTATAATAAAAGCTTCCAAAATGCGTGGAGGTTTAAAACTAAAGGAGATATTTGCGGAATTGGTAAGTAATCTAAAAGACGTCTTGGATATAGAAATGTCTGTGCTTTTGTCAACGGACGATAACATGCAAAAAGTGATTGTGGAGGCTGCGTATCCAGATTTTAACTGGGCCTATCAAGTGGGCGAGTCTTACCCCATTGCCACAGATGCCGCTATACAGATACTCTTGGACCTGCAAAGATATCAGGGTCAATCTTCGTCTGAAATAGTCACACCTTGGTATGTTTTGATAACCGATCCAGAGACCAGTGAGATTATCAATTCGAACACCAAGGATTTTGCAATACAAAACGGAATCAATAGTATACTTTACATCCCCCTACAAACTGACTTCCAGAACCCGAACTTCTTGGTATTTGCTGCAAAAGAACAAAGGAAAAGATATACCGATGATGAGATAGATATCTTGTTGTATGTGGGCAGAGAGTTGGTTAAGGTACAGCGCATGGAAAGACTGGATGACGCCCTTCACGATTTCAAGAATCCTGCCATTGCCATAGCGGGCTTTGCAAGGAGGCTTGAAAGACTTGTGGCAACTGATCCCTTGGGCAATAAGGAACAGATCCTAAAATATGCCCGTATCCTTTCAAATGAGACCTCAAGGCTTCAAGAGCTGGCCCTGAGTATCTATCAGGTGGGTAAAGAGGAATGGGTAAGTCTTACTGAGGTTTTAAGGGAAAGGTTTGAGATTAATAGGGAGGCAATAGAACAGCAATTGAGGCAGAACATCTCTTTAAAGGAAGGACCCTTTGATGACACACTCAAGGTGCTTTGCTACAGGATCAACCTTGAAAGGGTCTTTGACAACGTGCTAAATAATGCCACAAAGGCCATCCCCATTGAGGGTGGGACACTGGCCATAAAGACCTTCAGGGAGGGAGATTGGGCCTGTGCACAGATTACAAATAGCGGCGAGATCCCCCCTGAGATGATAGGCTCCTTAAAGGAAGGTTATGCTTCAGGAAGAGGCTTGTACATTACCAATAGAATTGTGAAGATGATGAACGGCAAGATGGAAATTGAATCCAAGGATGGGGTAACTTCCTTTACCTTTAAGTTCCCAGGTCCTAAGGCTGAGGGAGGGAATACTCTCCCATAGCGGGGATTGTTAATGGGTTTACACCTCCTCGGGAGGATAACTGTTATAAACATAAGGGAAAGGAGGGATGATTATGCCTGTGTACGAATTTGAATGTGAAAAGTGCCAAAAGACCTTTACTTTGGTGATGAGTGTAAAGGAGTATGAGAAAAAGGATTTTAGATGCCCAAAGTGTAAGACTACCAGGGTAAAACAATTGGTCACACCTTTTCAAACTGTAACATCCAAAAAGAGCTGATTTGTAGGCCAGGGCAAAGGGCTTATACAGTGTCATAATGGCTAAACTGCATTGTGAATGTGGCCCTGCCCTGGGTGAGAGACCTTAAATGGGTGCTATACCCAAACATGTGCTTTAAGGGTACGGTGACCCTTAAGATCTGAACCGTACCCTGTGCCAATATCTCCTCTATCCTGCCCTTTTTGGAATTTATATCTCCTATTACATCGCCTGTATATTCCTCAGGCACAATTATCTCTGCCTTCATAATGGGCTCCAGTGTCACAGGATTTGCCTTTAAACAGGCATTCTTCAGGGCCATTGAGGAAGCAATCCTAAAGGCAAAATCAGTGGAATATCCTTCCCTTACCTCAATGTCCTTCAGTTCAACTTTAACGTCTATCATGGGATACCCAAGGATAACCCCCACCTTAAGTGACTCTGTTATACCTTGTTCAATGGCATCCAAGATCTCAGGGGTGAGTATGGGATTTTCACAATGATCCAAAAAGAGGTTGCCCTGTCCCCTTTGATTGGGTGAGACTTCAAGAACCAACCTTGCAAAGTGCTTATGCCCTGCCAGTTCCTTTTCGAATATCTCTTCGTGGAGGGCATGGGTGGTTATGGTCTCCCTGTATACAACCTGTGGCCTTCCCCTATTGGTTTCCAGTTGATATTCCCTCCAAAGCCTTTCGGCTTTTATCTCTAAGTGCAGCTCTCCCATACCAGAGACTATTATCTGGCCTGTGTCTTCATCCTGCCTAAATCTAAAGGTGGGATCTTCTTCCGATAGCTTTTGGAGGGCATCTATGAGCCTTTCCAGATCTCCCACCTTTTTGGGCTCAATGGCCATGTCTATAACAGGCTCATAACTTTGGATGGGCTCAAGAAGGACCTGGTTTTGGTTCTGGCAAAGTGTATCCCCTGTGGTGGTATCCTTCAGGCCCATAACAGCCACTATGTCCCCTGCCCTTGCCTCTTCAATCCTTTCCCTTTTGTTGGCATGCATCCTGAGGAGCCTTGCAACCTTTTCATGGCTCCTGCTTCTTGGGTTGTATACCGTATCTCCCACAGAGATCTTTCCCGAATATATCCTCACATAGGTAAGCTTCCTGCCCTGGTCCATCTGGACCTTGAAGGCAAGCCCGCACAAAGGCCCTTTAGGATCTGCCGCAAAACTCTTGGTCAATCCTGTTTCCGGATCCTCTCCCTTTATTGGTGGGATATCCAAAGGTGATGGTAAGTAATCCACCACAGAATCCAGTAAAGGCTGGATGCCCTTGTTTCTCAGTGCTGCTCCACACAATACCGGAACGCCAGTGAGTCCTATAGTTACCTCCCTTAAGGCCTTTATAATCTCCTCTTCTTTTATCTCTTCCTCTGAAAGGTACTTTTCCATGATCATTTCGTTTACATCCGCCAAAGACTCCAACATGGAGACCCTCTGAAACTCTGCCTCCTCAAGCATATCTTTGGGGATATCTTCCATCCGATACAGAAGGCCAAGGCTTGACTCATCCCAGTAGATTGCCTTCATGCGGATGAGATCCACTATCCCCTCAAAGGTATTCCCACTTCCCATGGGGAGTTGGGTAACAATGGGGTGGCAACCCAGCCTCTCCTTCATCATCTCCACTACCCTGAAAAAGTCAGCCCCCACCCTGTCCATCTTGTTTACAAAGGCGATCTTGGGCACTTTGTACTTGTCTGCCTGGTGCCATACGGTCTCAGATTGGGGTTCCACACCGCCCACTGCACAGAATACACCAATGGCGCCATCCAAGACCCTCAGGCACCTTTCCACCTCTATGGTAAAGTCCACATGGCCGGGCGTATCTATGATGTTGATCCCGTGATTTTTCCAGGCGCAAGAGGTGACCGCAGAGGTGATGGTAATACCCCTTTCCCTCTCTTCCTCCATCCAATCCATGGTGGCCTCACCGTCGTGCACCTCGCCCATCTTGTGCACTTTTCCTGTGTAGTAAAGGATCCGCTCTGTGACCGTGGTCTTGCCCGCATCTATATGGGCTATAATCCCAATGTTTCTGATGTTCTTAAGTTGCATCTCCTCACCTATTTTGAATCATTGTATTTCTAAGATATAGCATATTTGGTGTCAATGTGTTATATCTTCATAAAAAGACCACTTGTATGGAGGGATAAACTGAACACCCGACCCGACACCACTCCTTGCGATGAACTCTTCTCTGTCCAGAGGGTAGAGGAGGGCTTGCTGTGCCTTTTGACCCTTTTCTACCGAGACAATGATGATTCAGCAGTGGAAGAGATGACCCAACACCTCCTTTCCAAAGGGAAGTCTAATCGTGATATAGCAGATATGTATATCTCCCTTGCCAAGATACTAAAGGCGGATGGGCACCATACTATGGCCTTGAAGGTGTTAAAGAAGGCCCGAGAGTTGGATCCCACTAACACGGCTGTTGCAAGACAGATTGAGATTATATTTTCGCTTGCCGGGTTGGTTGCTAAGTACGAGACGCTTTTAAAAAGAAACATCCTCACAGAAAATCAATTGGAAGAGGCCTTGGAGTTGTCCTTTAAAACCCAAAAAAGTGTTGAATATGTGTTGGAAAAAGAATTTAAGATTCCAAAGGAGTTGATAGGTGAGGCCCTTTCCACTTATTATAAAGTAGGTTTTAAGACTTTTGACCCTACGCTTACCTTACCCCATGAAATTATGTCCAACCTAAAAAAAACATTTTTGCTTCATGAGCATTGGGTTCTCCTGAAATGGGGAGCTGATGGAGTTGAAATACTTATAGATGATCCGTCAGATCTCAGGAAGACAGGTAGTATAAGGGGTCTTATGAAGACTCCTAAGATAAAGTTCTTTGTGGGTACAAAGGAGGATATTGAGGCCTACATAGAGCATTTTTACAACCTTCAACAAACTTCAATGGCCCAGCCAATTGAAGACATGGTAAAAGCTTTAGAGCTAGGACCAGATATAAAACTTGAGGAAGAACAAGAAGAATCCATTACCTTTTTGGATGAAAGCAATAGCCAGGTGGTGAGGCTCGTGGATCAGATAATAATGTTGGCATACAGGGAAAGGGCCTCTGATATCCATATTGAACCATCTCTTACAACAAAAAAGGTACATGTGAGGTTTAGGATAGACGGCGTTCTTAAGGAGATTACTCAGCTCCCCATTACCCACGCCAACGGGATCATAAGCAGGCTCAAGATCATGTCCAATTTGGATATAGCAGAAAAAAGACTTCCCCAAGACGGAAAAATCGTATTCAAGAGAAAGGGTATTCCTCCCTTTGAACTCAGACTTGCAACACTCCCTGTGGTGGGCGGCCTGGAAGATGCGGTGCTTAGGATATTGGCCAAGGCAGGTGCCATGAAACTGGAGGATATGGGCCTTACCCAAGAGAACCTTATGAACCTGAGGCATATCATGTCCCAGCCCTATGGCCTCATATTGGTGGTTGGCCCAACCGGTTCAGGGAAAACCACCACATTGCATGCAATCTTGGGAGAGCTGAATCGGCCTGGAGTAAAGGTTCTCACTGCAGAAGATCCTGTGGAGATCACCCAACAAGGCCTAAGACAAGTGGAGGTCAAGCCCAAAATAGGGCTGGACTTTGCAAGGGTCATGAGGGCCTTTCTGAGGGCAGATCCTGATATCATCATGATAGGTGAGATGCGAGACCAGGAGACAGCCTCCATTGCCATTGAGGCATCTCTAACAGGCCATTTGGTTTTGAGCACACTTCACACAAACTCTGCGCCCGAGACGGTCACAAGGCTTTTGGATATGGGGCTAAATCCTTTGAATTTTTCAGACGCCTTTTTGGGTGTCCTGGCCCAAAGGTTGGCCAGAAGGCTATGCCCCAAATGCAAAGAGCCTTATGAACCGTCCTCAGAAGAACTGGATGAGTTCAGCAAGGTCCTAAAGGACCTAAATCCTTTTGAAAGATTTACAAAGCCGGTTCTTTATAGAGCAAGATCACATGGCACAGAAACAGGATGCGACTATTGTGCACATACGGGTTATAGGGGTAGGATGGCAATACATGAACTAATGCTTGGTACAAAAGAAATGAAGCGCCTGATCAGGAGGCAGGCACCTACAGATGATCTGTTTCATCAGGCCCAGCAAGATGGTATGCTCACCTTGAAACAGGACGGTATGTTAAAAGTAATAGCAGGTCTGACGGATTTCAATGAACTCAGGAGGGTGGTGGTCAGTTGAAAAAATTATATGATGTTGTAAGAAATGTACTTGTGGTGGACAATGATATATTTTTTACAAAGCTTGTTGAGAACTATTTCAAGGAGAAAGGTCTGAATGTGGAATCAGCACTGGATGGTAAAGAGGCAATAGAAAAGCTCTCAAAAAAACAGTTTGATCTCGTTATTGTTGATCTTGTACTTCCCAAGATTAGTGGCAAGGATGTTGTATTATACATAACCAGCAAATGTAAGAGAAACTACGAGGATGATGAAGTTAGGATGATTTTGCCTATCGTAGTCCTTACGTCATCTACTCTTATCGAGCAGATGGAGAAATTAAAAGATATAGATGTGAATTTTGTATTGGCAAAAGCTCCTTTACAAATGCTTTTGGAAGCGATGAACTTCATGATATATTCAGACTTGACCTCACTTGATTTTAAGCAGAAAGAACTTCCTATTAGCGATGCTATCTTTCCAAGGGAAGCCACTCACGATCTACTCCTTGAATTGGATTTCTACGAAGGATTATTTAAACAACTTCCTTTGGGAGTTGTCGTACTTGACAAGGATACTAAAATAATAAGGGTAAACGAAAAAGGAATAGGTATAATCAACCTCCCAAAGGAGGATATCTTAGGCCGTGAGATCTTTGATGTATTACCCAGGGATGTTTTGCCTGAGTTAAAAACTGCCATGAAAAAAGCGCTAACTGATAAGAAAGCCGAACCAAGCATAGTGCTTGGAGACTTAAATACAAATTTTTCCCAGATATGGGTAACTTTATTGAGGCAAGAAGGATTCACCGGTTGGCTTATGATACTCTTGCCTTGGTGAATGTTCTTATTTCTCTTTGGATTCCCTTTCTTTCATAAGTTGAATGAATGCCTTGAGATTTTCTGGTGCGCCAAAGGATTCCTGAAAAAGCCTCTCACTCCAAATGGAAAGGCCTATGGTGAATATGTGATGTACAAGTTTGTCTGCAGACTCTGCTCCCTGAAGCTTTACCATTTGATACAAAAGCTCTTGGGGCACCCTGATAGGGTAGACCACAGATTCCTCTTCACCCTCTGACTTGAGGTAGGTCTGAATGCCCTTCAAGATCTTTAGATTTAAATATTTTCTCTGAAATTCCTGCTCGTCCATGTTTTTTATTTTATATTCCATTTCTCTTAAGTCAATAAGCCTTTGTGGGCCAGACCATTTTCCTGACCCACTCCTACCCTCTCCCTCCCTTAAACCAAGTCCCAAGCCCATGGTTGTCCTTAAAGGTGGGAGTTTGGCTAAGATTCCTTATTCTCCAAGGCCAAGAGTGCTGCCCCAAGGGCGCCTGTTATCTGAGGGTCAGGGGGTACCTTGGGAGGAATGCCAACCTTTTCTTCCAGGGCCTTTAATATTGCCCTGTTTTTCGCAACTCCTCCTGTCATAACGAACTCTTCTTTTATGCCCACGTCCCTTAGCATGGGATAAACACGGTTAACCACTGCTTGATGTAATCCCTTCAAGATCTCTTCAACGGGCTTGTTTTGGGCCACCATAGAAACCACCTCGGTCTCAGCAAATACCGTGCAGACACTGCTGATCTCCAGGGCTTTCTTGGCCTTAAGGGCCAATTCCACCATCCTGTCCATGCCGATGCGCAACCTCTGTGCCATCACCTCAAGGAATCTGCCTGTGCCTGCTGCACATTTGTCGTTCATCCTGAAGTTGATGACCCTTCTTGCCACAGGATCCAAGCCAATTGCCTTTGAGTCCTGCCCTCCTATATCCAGCACAGTCCTGGCATTTGGGAAAAAATAAAGAGCTCCATGGGCATGGCAGGTTATCTCAGTAACAGCCTTATTGGCAAATGTTACAAGATGCCTTCCATAACCTGTGGAGATGGCTTGCTGGATTTGATCCCTGGATATGGCGGCCTTTTTTAATGTCTCCTCCAGGGCTTCCTTGGCAGCAGAAAGGCCATCATAGCCGGTGTAAACAACACAGGATGAAACCAGTTCGGTTTTTTCATCAATAAGAACTACCTTTGTTGTAAGTGAGCCAATATCTATGCCAGCGAAATATTTTTTCACGTTAAGGACTCCAGAAATGCTTCTAATCTTGTTCTATTTTGCTCATCTGAGTAATATCTTTCATCTGCAATATCTGCTTCTATAATTAGGCATGGGATATTGTATTGAGAACTTAAGATTCTGGCCATGTCATATTGTCCCACCGAATACGGCTTACAGCTCCTTGCAGAATGCATTAAAATACCATGTACTTTAAATTCTTTTGCAAGTGTGTAAATGAGATTAAGCCTATGTTTCAAATTATTATTCAATACAACCAGTGAATATGCCTTAGCAATGGATTCTATGGGATTATGGGGGTCCATATATGGAATTGTTTCAGCCCAGGCATTGGTATATGTTGCAGCAACAATATTTGCTTTGTGTTGCATCAAAATATTAGATAGATCCCTCATCTTATACCAAATTGCAATGTTATCCCAAAGGAGCCTGATCCTTTCATTGGGAACTGCTGCTATTTTTTTCTCTACTCTTTCCCTGAGTTCATGAAGTAGGAGATTATAGTATCTCAAAGCCACAGGTAATCCTCTTAAAGATACAACAGGAAGCATATGACTGAAAATGTCAAATATCGTTGCAGGGGCAGGAGTTGCTTGCATACAATACAATATGTCCTTCCAAGTTTCACAGGTAGATTTAGAGATTTCTAAGGTCTTGGAAAAGATTTCTGGATCAAAGTCCTTTTTTGTGAGCCTTTCAAGTTGATGGATGATTTCATGAATCTGGGAAACCATGTAAGAAAGGTCTTCTGGTCTGAGGCTTTGGTAATTGTAAGGCGTGTCGAATAATATAAGGGGTATGGAGTAGGCCTTTGATAATACCTTGTACCAATATAGCACGGTCTGGCAGATATTGTTGGAGGCAAACAATAGATCAGGCTTGGGGAGCCTTCCCACAGGTGTCTTGCGGGAATAGTGCACCCCAAGGTCTATTTTTGCATAAGAGCAAAGATCTTGGGAATACCCCTTTTCTTCTGCAAAACTGCATAGGCTTCCACCCATTTTTTGCGCAGCACACAGGGCACTGTGGTTTTCTGGGTATAGGGTGTAATAACCAAAGGCACGCAGCAACTCCACAGGCGCCCCACTTGTCACCCAAGCAACAGGTACAGCACCCTCAGCATATCTGGCCAAGAGGTAGTGGGAGGCTATGAGTGCCTTCAAGGTTTTGTTGATGCGAAGAGGAGGGGATGGCGGCCTTTTAACACTCCTTTTTTTCCCTTTTTGCACGTATCTCACAAAGAAGGGGAGAAAGAGATCCTTTACCGCCTTGTATCTCATCCTTGCCCACATACTCATCTGAGGCCCTCTAAAAAGGCATCCAACCTTGTGAAGTTGGCCATACTCAATGGTTCTCCTATTTCTGTTTCCAAAACAAGATGTGGGATCTTATGGGAATCAAGGGAGTCCTTAAGGTAAGGTAGATCAAAATACTCAGGCTCGCAAAATTTCGTACATATGAACAAAACACCTTGTGAATTTGATTCGCCCACAAGTTTGATTATGTGTTCAGCCCTATGCTCCAGATCTGAGCCTCTTGTTGGGCAAGGAGGCAGTGATAGGTATCTATTGATTAGCTCTTGGATGGGATCTTCTGGTTCATCAGAGAATGTCTTAGGTATTCTTCTTCTGAGAAAAAGACTGTCATCTTGGGAGATCGTTACATGTCTTGAGCTAAGGTACTCCATGATTGAATGTTGATACGGAAAGATACCAGATAAAACCAATCTATAACGGATATTAAAATCCTTTGGACAGTCATTGATGACCCAGTCAATTGATGTGTTAAAATCCAATGGCATAAGATATCCAAATGATCTAATGATTTTGCCAAATTCCATGGGGCCAAGAAAAGTTTGTGCAAGTGACTGCATTTCAAACAACTTGGAAATCAACCTATAATTTCTTGCTGTGTGGGAGATATGCTCTTGGACTTTTTCAAGTGATACAGGCATGTTCAGTTGATTCAGCCCTGAGATAAGGCTTTTCAGGATATCTTTCAGATACAAATTTGTTGAACTACTGTAAGGTTCTTTGGGGTTATAGAAGAATAAGATCGGCTTGTTGGAAAGGCCGAAGTCATGTATTAGACTACCAAGATTTTGTAAAGAATCACAAATGTGATTCACAAAAATAACATCAATCAGATTTGCAGCATCGGTCTTCAAGAATGATATAATAATCTTGGCAATACTACAGATAGTAGGTTGAAGATGTGGGTAAGCCAAGCTTATTTCTACGGCAGGATCCCAAATCTCCACAGGGAGAAGATTTGCCCCCAAAAGGATTTCTTTTGGGTAAAAGCCAGGGGTTACTCCGCAGATCTTCCACCCTTCTGCCTTTTTCTGTTTGATATATGAAGACCTTTCAGGGATCAAGGAGTCGGCAGGTTATATTTATTTCATAGCCTCCTCGAAACTCGGGTAAACTGCTATCCCTCCCAATTCACTAAAGCCCTTTAATTCTTGGCTCATTTGACTGCTTCCCACTAGTTTTACCTTCACCTTGTTCTTTTGGCATTCCTCAAGTACAAGTAGAATTGCCTTTACAAGGGACACATTTATGTCCACAACGTTTTGAAGATTCAATATACAGTTTCCTGACTTTGCCATTCCTTCCATAGTCTTATGCAAGACATTTTCCAGTTCCACCATTACAACTTTGGTAATCTTATCAGGAAGAGTTAGGATATAGAAATTATCTTTTTGTGAGATATATCTTTGCAATAGCTCGTCGGATTTGTCTTCTTTTTTGGGTTCAAGCTTTACTATCTTTTCTGCTCTTTGTATAAGTTGTTCACCTTTAAAAGGCTTCACAATGTAATCGTTTACGCCAAGCTTAACGATTCTCAAAACATTTTCTCTACCTGATTCCGCAGTGAGCATAATCACTGGAATAGTCTTAAGTGTTTGATCTGCTTTAAGTTTTTCCAACATTTCTACACCTGTCATTACAGGCATTGTAAGGTCAAGGACTATAAGATCTGGCTTTAGCTTTGCAGCAGCTGCAAGCCCTTCTACGCCATTTTCTGCCTCAAAGACTTCGCAGTCATATGGTGCAAATGCTCTCTTTACAATTGTTCTAATCGTCTTGCTATCATCTACCGTTAGTATCTTTAGTGTCATCTGAAACCTCCATACTTATTCTAAGCTGAGCCTTTCACAAAAACTTCAACAATTATCTTATCACCATCTTGCTTAAAACCAAATCTTTCGTGCCTATCCCATTTTAGTGACTCTACTTTAAAGTCACTTCCTTTTGTAACAGATGGTATGGAAAGTTCACAAGGAAAGCCAGCATCACAAAACCTTGATTTTAAATACCCCCCTATCATATTACTCATCTCGCCCACCACATCGTTGATCTCCTCCTCGCTTTCAATTTCTTCAGGAGAAAGCCCCAACATGTTGGCAGCCAGAACTTTAGTAAGGTTGGCAGGTATGTGGATATTTACGCTACCCAATATTGCTCCTGCAAAGCTCACCGACCCAACAACTTTTGAACCGTCTATGCTTTCGTTTGGAGATACTGCAACATTTTCTATTGACATAGAAAGCATCTTGTCAAAAACCTCTTTTACCCCATTTACCACAAACGATCTTAGGTCAATCTTCATTTTTACCTCCTTTTTATGCAGGTTCAGTCCTTGTTTCGTTATACAAAGGTAGTGTTATTGTTGTGGCTGCTCCTTTGCCTTCTTCCCCTGTTATTTTTATATTACCCCCGTGCTCCTTTATTATAGTATAGGCCAAATAAAGGCCTATACCAAGGTTATTTTTTGTGTTCTTGGTGGTAAAAAATGGCTCAAAGAGCTTGTCAAGGTCATCCTCTTGGATTCCCACTCCATTATCACTGACTGTGAGAGTGGCTGTTCCAAGGCCGGGATTACTGCTCAAGGAGATTTCAATCTTACCGCCGTTGGGCATTGCCTCAACAGAGTTTCTAAAGATACTAACCATAACCTCCAAAAGCCCCAGTTCATGTCCCAAGACAGTTATTTCTCGGGAATCCGAGTTAAAGTAGACCCGAATGTCCGCTTTTGAAAAATCTGTCCGAAAAAGCTTTATTGATTTTTCCACAAGCTTTGTCAAATCCAAAGGTTTCTTATGGGTGGAAGATAGGTCCGATACCTTAATCAAAGCCCTGACAATGCCTTCTATCCTTTCTGCTTGGGATAAAATCCTCTCCACATATTTCTTTTTGGTGGCATCCAGATTAGCCTTGGCTAAGAGAAGCTGGGCATTTCCCATGATTATATTTAAAGGATTTAGGATCTCATGGCTTGCCCTTGATGCAAGCCTACCAATAGAAGCCATTTTTTCTGACAAAATAATTCTTTCCTGTGCGTCCAAGAGGGCCTGATGCTCATCTGCAAGGGATGTGTAAGCCTTTATGTTTTCCATTATTAGGCCCACTTGCCTTGAAATCAGCGATAGAAGTGTTAGTGTTTCGAAGGTTATCTCATCTGCTGGAAGGGAACTAACAATCATTGAAAAACCATATGTGGAACGTATAGTTACGAATGGGATAATCAAAACACTCTTACCTTTGAACCTTGAAGTGGGGACAAGGGACGGTTGCATTCTTTTCATTACCCAAGCAAATATACCTGATTCAATCAGATAATCGAATTCCTCTAATACCTTTGCTCTCATAGAAGGCTGGGAAATTTTCTTGATTACAAATTCTGCTGTTTCTTCCTCTATTGAAAAAAATACAACCAATTCCAAATCAAGGATTGAGTTTAAATATTCTTCCAGGGGCTCCCATAAGGTCTCGATACCTAAACGTATGTCTGTATCCTGCTGTAAAATCAGGAACCTATCCAATTTCTCTCTGAGCTTTCCCCCATTGTCAAGAGAAAAATGAGGCATTTCTAAGTTTGGTCTCCTCCCTTTCAGCTGGCATATTTATTTTTGATGTTACGTCCATCTTCTTAAGATATACCTCCTCATATTTTAAGGTTCTCCATAGCCTCTCTATGAAGATGTTATCAAATACCCTTCCTCTCCCATCCATGCTTATGAGAATGCCTTGAGAGAGAAGGATGGAGGTA